>R24__coassemble_542_pt1 | contig 24938 bp, 31 predicted proteins | sample R24__metabat2_low_PE_011 | metagenome-assembled genome bin R24 | reverse complement strand
TGGTTATCAATAATTTATTTAGCGTGTTTAAAACTTTAACCGGACACTAGTGATTTCTCGTTATGAAAAGAAAGGCAAACTTGTTGGAAGACATTGTATATAAAAGTGCCAAAAATAACAAATACAAGATTCTGATTGGTTTGTGTGTGTGGATATATTTTTTTGGCTCTGCTGCATTTGGCATAAGTTGTATGTATTGGGGTGGATGTATTCTAAGACCGTATTCTTATTTGCTTTTTCGTTAAGTTAGAAAAACGCTTGTCTTTATTCTGCTTTCATGAAGTGATGAACGACTATCAGATTTGTTGCAAGAAAGACGATTCCGACGGTTGTTCCGATGGCAGCCGATGTGCCCATCTCAATGTCTTGCCACGACTTGTAAATGATGTACGCGCTTGGCGGAAGACTGATGAGGCTCGTGATGAGAGCCGGCACATATCCTCTGACAGCCACCGCCTGAGCCAGATGCACCACCAGATGCGCCGCAAATCCGATGAATGCGCCGAGCCACACTCCGTCGAAGAACGGAATGTCGGTGGCATCTGCCAGCAAACAGATTATGATAAAGACTATCAGCTCCTCGTAAACGGCGGCGGCAAACCTTGCGGTCGAAATATCTCTTAAAGGCTCAAGAAGCTTCCTTGCCATCGGAATTCGGGCAACAACGTCGTCGTAATGCCCGGATAGCCATTTCCTCATGCCTATAATCTCTTCCATGTCGTGAAACATGAAGATTGTAGGCAGCAGCCAGATGTATCTTTCCATTTTTTTATCCTTCCAGATTGTGGATTATCTCGTGGTCGTTGTCGGTAATCATAGCCAGTTTCTCGCACGTCCGCATCTGGCTGCAACTGCCGCACGTCTCGAAGTTCTTCTCCTTTGCGCACCTTCTGATAGGGCACATCGAGCCGCAGAAAGGCGTTTTTACGCCCTCAATCCGGCAGCCGGTGCAGTTAATCATCTCGGGCAGGATTTCGGCATTGTTCAGCTTAGACCAATGCTTGGCAACCTTCTCGCGCAGCTTGTCGTCGTTGTTTATGGTGGCAAGTCGCGCCTCGCATTTCTCGCAGTCCAAACCGCAGTATGCAATATATGTTTTCATGATTATTCTATAAGAAATCAGATTTTCTTTTCTCTCAGCTCGAATCTGCCTTTGCGCCAGTCGGCATATCCCGTAACGGCATATCCGGCTTTGTCGTAAAGCCTTAGCGAGTACGGATTTTTGGTGAAGCAGTCGAGACGGATAGAGTCGTATCCGTTTGATTTGCAAAGATTTTCGATATAGCAGAGTGCTCGGGCGGCAACGCCTTGGTGCTGGAACGACGGCGCAACGCAGAGCCTGTGAATCACGTTGAAGTGCGAGTCGGGATAGAGCCATTTGCCGTTCTTGTACTCGTCGTCGCATTCCTCGCAAAGCACAAAGCATACGGCAATCCTGCCGTCCTTAATGCCGATGAACATTCGGCTTTCGGCAATGTCCTCGGAAATAATCTGCTTGTCGGGATAGACCTCGTCCCATTGGTGGATGCCGTCCTTCTCCATAGCGATAATCGCCTCGGAATAAACGGCGAAGACATCGTCTAACTGACTTTCTGTTGCCTTGATATATTTCATGATTATAGCGATTTTCCTAGTTCGTAAGCCTCGTTAAGGCCATTGGTATTTTTGATGTCGCCCTTGTCCTTTGCGCCTCGCACAAAGACGTGCCCCGCATCTTCTATCTTGAAGAAGTTGAGGCACAGACGATATTGCGCCACGATGCCGTCGAACAGTTCGGGCAGCGACGCCGCTCCGACAAGCAGAAGCGCGGCTTTGGTGATGCCGAACGTATCGCGCAGCGGATTGTGGCAGCGGTCTATGACGGCCTTCAGTTGTGCGCTGATGCCGTAAAAGTACACGGGCGAGGCTATTACAAGCATATCGGCTTGCTTCATCTTCTGATAGATTGCTGTCATGTCGTCAACCTGAACGCAAGTGTTGTTGGCGGTTCTGAAACACGCGTTGCAGCCCTTGCACGGAGCCACTTCGTAGTCGTGAACCGAAACCGTTTCGACCTGATGACCTTTTTCCGTTGCGCCTTTGGCAAAGGCATCAGCCAGCAAGTCTGTATTTCCGCCCTTTCGCGGACTTCCTGATAAAATTATGATGTTCATTTTTATTCTTTGATAATGTCGAGTATCGTCTGTAAATTGTTAAAATCAACAAAATCGGCACGTTTTCCGTACGTTTCGAGCACGGCTTTTGCGGTAGCGTCGAGTTCGGCGGCAGGCGTTTTCGAAGCCTTGCTGTGAATCATCCGCATAAGCAGACGGTAGAACAGTCCAAGCCGGCTGTAGTCTATTGCTCCGCGAAGATGAAAGAGGCGGCTCTCGTTGTAGAGATGTGCCGGGATTTGCGATTTTATAGTGTTTCGGATATTGCCGATGTTGGTTTGGTCGGCGGTGTCGGTAAGCCCAACGCTGACGACTATCAGTTCCTGCTTCTCCGTCATTTTCTTTACCGATGATTTCAGCCCCAGAACACTCCCGGCATAGATTGCGCCGATGTAGATAACCCGGTCGAACGAGCCTATGTTTTTTGCGGCAGAGTGCGCCACCGCCTCGGTTTTTGTCAGCTCTGCCAACCGTTCGGCATATCGTTTAGCCGAACCGTATCGGCTGCCGTAAATTATTATTTGTCTCATTTGTCTATTTTATTTTCTCCGTCGAAATCCAAACATGACCGCCTTGGATGGAATGTACTCTAAAAGGCGCAACCATTAATCTCCTCTTGCAGCCGCTCCAAAAATTTCGCCGCCTGTCCGCCGTCCATCTGAACGTGGTGGAATTGGAACGATACGGGTAATGTGGTCTTAAACAATCGTTTGCGATATTTGCCCCACATCACCATCGGGTTTGCGAACTTGTCGGTGTATTGGTTTACTATGCAGTCGAGTTCGGTAGCCACCATTGCCGACGTTCCGATTATCATATAATCTTCGAGGAAAGAACTTTTGAATTCGGTTGCGGCTTTTGATGTAAGTAATTGATAATCATCGCTAAACTGTTGCAAGTCAGCCGTAAATGGAATGTCGCACGAATTGATGCCGCCGTTATTGTTATTAACGATAACATTAATGGCAAGAGCGTCGTATCTGAAGATTTTTCCGCCTTCGGGAAGCATATAAAACTCCTCAACACTTGTTGCTGCCTTGCCGATGCAATAGCACATCAGCATATTGAATTTGATTCCGCGCTTTTTGGAGAGTCTTGCCAAGCGACTGACATCCAACGTCTTGACCAATGTTACCATCGGCATCGGCGAGGTCATCCACAATTCAAACGCGGCGGCGCGTGAGGTGGCGCGTGGGTCTATTTCGGCTTTCATAAATTATATCACTTTAACTATTGCCATCCGCATTGTTGCCACGCCGTCTTTAAAGTCAGTCTGATTAAAGCCGATGCGTTGGTATAGGGCGTATGCAACAGGCATCACTTCAGGACGCGTTGTGAGCATAACTTCTTTGTATCCAAGCGAATCGGCACATTTAAACATCGCCTTCAACATCTTACGCGCATAGCCTTTGCCCCGATGTTCGGGTTTTATGAACAGGCGTTTGACTTCGGTTGTGTCGTCGTCCACTTTTTTGAGAGCAATGGTTGCAATCGGAGTGCCGTCCTCAAAGCCAACGAGAATCGCCCCGCCCTTGTAAAACTCAGCCAAGTCTGCCAATTCTTTCTCAAAAGAAACAAAGCATCCTTCTGCACCCTTAATTTGCGAATACTCAACAAAAAGGGTTTTGATGATGTCGTAATCGGTTGAGGTTGTTACTTCAAAATTTTTCATTGTTACGTCAATTATTCGTTGTCTGTCGTGTTGCCGCTTCTACAGTCTTATTTTCTCCATCGAAATCCATGTATGACCGTTGTCGAGTGTTTCGGTGTTGAAGATGCTGAAGCCCTCGCGCTTGTAAAATGCGATGGTCTTTTCTGTCTCGCCCGATGTGCCCAGCCATGCGCGCTTGTGTGGCATAACCGACTGAATCTCGCGCAGAAGAATCTTGCCGTAGCCCTTCTTCTGAAATTCGGGCAGCACCATCAGCCGCCCTATGTAGAGCGAGCCATCGTCTGTCTTGCCCCGCACCGAGCCGATAATCCGCCCGTCGTCGGCAACCATTTTCAGAACTGTGCTGTTCGGAAAATCGGCATAAGCTTGTTCTATGGTCTCTGTAACCGTGGGAGCGTCGCTCCAGTCCAACTCTTTGCAGACTGGGCAGAACGCTCTGTATTGTAGTTCGAGAATCTCGGGAACATCCCGAAGCGTTGCTCTTTTAATCTTCATTTTTTTCTGTTTTTTCGTCGCTACCGCAGAAATCAAGCCGTTCTCAGTTTCTTTCTCCGATAGTCTTCTCCATCCAAACCATGCCGAACCAGCGGTCGAACTTCTTTTTGCATCCGCGGAACGTGCCTATTTTGGTAAAGCCCAGATGTTCGTGAAACCTCTCGCTGTTGTGCGTTAAGAATTCGTCGTCGTCGCCGTCGGGAACGGAAATGCATGAGTACAGATTTATGATTCCCATTTGCTTCAGCTCTTTTTCGAGAGCCTCGTAGAGAAGGCGGCCGTATCCGTGCTTCCGAGCCGACTTGTCGAGATAGATAGACAGTTCGGCATCATATTTGAACGCTTCGCGCCAATGAAAAGGGTTTGCGTAGGCATAGCCAAGGATTCTGCCGTCTTCCTCGATGCAAAAGTAAGGAAATTTTTGCGTTGTGCTCTCAATTCTCCGCTCAAATTCTTCAACGGTCGGAACTTCGTATTCTGCCGAGATGAGCGTATTCTTAACGTAGTACGAATAAATTTCTATCAGTCGTGGCGCGTCGGCTTTTGTAACTGCTCTAATCATAAGCTGTTTTTGAAAGTTCTAATACCTCATTGTACGACTTGCCCCTTACGACGCGGAAATTCTTCAGAATCTCGTTAGTCCACAAGTCAATCTCGCCCTCGATGTCCGAAACCTCGGGCAGAATGAAGCCCCACACCTTGCAGCCTGCCTTTTTCAGTTCGGGCAGAAAGAAGCCGAAACCCCATTCAACATCTTCCTTCGTGTCTTCGAAGCCGTTTCGGGCATCTACAATGAAGATGCTGTCCTTATGCTCGCGCAGCATCTCGAGCGATGCCGTCACAGGCTTTCGGTAGTCGTCGTAGTGCGCCTCTTTCTTCCAAACGTGAAAGACCACGTTGTCCTTTTCGATATATTCGATTTTTGCAAATTCGCTTTCAAACATGAATCTTATGTTTTGCGTTGATTAAATTTCGAGAATCATCTCGAATTCCTTCCATTCCTCGCCGTCTATTGTGTAAGAATCCTCGCCTATGATGCTGAAACCTACCGCTTTGTAACACTCTACCGCCGATTTATTGTCGCAGAAAACGCCGAGCGAGATTCGCTTTGCGCCGAGTGCGTTTCGCGCGTGGTCTATGGCAAGTCTGAGCATCTTGCTGCCGTAGCCCTTGCCGCGTTTAGAGTCGTCGATGATGACGAATCCGAGGCGGATAAGCGAATTATCGTCGGTAGGATAGCGCATCATGATGAAACCCACGACCTCGTTGTCGGCCATCGCCACCAGCGGAATCTTTCTGTCGTCGTCGAACTGCGCCGTCAGTTCGCCCGGCTCTGCCGGAAAATCGCCGAAGCGGTCGGCACTCCAGAGTCTGAACGCCCTTTTGTCCTTGTTCCAGCTCATAATCTTTGCCGCATCAGAGGGCATGAAAGGGCGAAGGCACATCTCGGTTGATGGTACAACGGTAATGCCAATCATCTTTGTCATGCCATCGGAATTGTTCCAAACCGAGTGCGGAATCTTGCCTTCTACAAGAAAAGCCTCGTCTTTGCCCACGATTATTTCCTTGTCGCCGAGAAGGATTTTCGCCTCGCCCTCGGTAACGATAAAGAGATGGTTGTGGCTGTGCGTGTGAGGTTCTGTTGGACCGCCGCCGTCGAGGTCGATATAGGCAATCGCTCCGTCTGCTATGCGTCCCATCTCGCCAAAAAGCCTTTTAGCCCTGAAGTTTATGTGATTGGGCGGTGTTATAAAATCGTTCATAATTAAAAATCTTTAATGATATCTTCGAAGTTTTTTGTTTATAGTTCCCGATTATATTCAAAGAAGAAGAAATCGGTCCACCCCGTGTTTTCGGCAAAGAGATGCTGTTTGCCGCGATATTCAAAGCCGAAGTTTTTGTATATCTTATGCGCTGGAGTATTCGATGCAAGAGCATCGAGACGGATGCCTTTCATTCCGTTTGTTTTGGCAAGTCTGATGCTTTCGCTAATCATCATCGTTCCGATGCCTTTACCTTGATAATCTGGACTCACGGCGAGGATATGGATAACAGCAACCTCGTTGTCTTTCAGCGATTGTAGCCATTCGATAGGGTGATAATCATCGCCTTGATACATTGTAACAGCCATTGCGCCAACAATTTGTCCGTTCTCTTTGTAGAGATACATCGCCCCTTCTTCGATATAAGCCCTTATGCCTTGCTCTGTTGGGTGCTGTTTTTTTTCCAGCGTGCATAGATAGCCATGTCGGGAGTGCGGTTTATAACATCGTTGTAAAATGCCATAATTGGCTCAAAATCAGTTGTGTTTGCTTGTGTAATGTTCATGTTACTTAAATCTTTTGTTTTCAATATTGTTGAAATCTCGGTCGAAGCACCAGAATACGGCTCTTTCGGCAACGTCGAAGACCATCGATACGCGCGTAGGGAACTCGGTTTGCGCCACGGCTTCGAGAACCGCGAAGCAGTCTGCCACGCCAAAATCGTCCTTTGCCGTTCTGAGCATCTCCTCTGCCTTCTGATATCTGTCCTTGCCCATCCACGGATGCTGCGGAGGATTTTTCTGAAGAGGCGAGAAGTTAGCCATTATTTTGTATTCCGGTTTCTGATAATACTCGAAGCCTTGTCCGGGAACGATGTGCAGCACGTTGCCGTCGCTATCTGAGAGTGCAGACATGAACGTCAGTCTGGGAACGCTGCAAACCTTGTTGTTTTGTACAAAATCGTGAACCTCGCGGAACGTCTTCTTCATCAGCAGAAGGTCGATATCCAGCATTATGATGTTCGTTTCGTTGCCTACGGGATTGCTCCTTTCGTCGGGAGGCCAGCAGGTAGGCATCCCAACAAAGTCGCCTCGGCGGTTAGCTCCAAATAGGGGCATCCAGCCAACCTTCTGGTTGTCTACCTCGATGAAGACGCCATCATCGGTGGGGCGGACTCTGATTTCTGAATCCCTTATGTCGAGATTCCATCCCACGATGGTCTTTTTCTTGTTTACTACTATGCTTGTGCACATTTTTTTGTTCGTTGTTTTATTTTGTGAATTCTTTGAGTTTGCTGTTAAACATCTCGGCCTGCTCCATGTGAATGAAGTGTCCGCAGTCGGTCAGCTCGGTATAGTCGAGAACAGGGTAGAGCTTCTGCATCTTAGCCTTGTTGTCGGGGTCGAGACCGCTGTTCTGTGTGCAGATGATCATCGTCTTTATCTCCAGCTGATTCTGATTCCACCATTTGCGCTCTACCAGATTGCGCATGGTGCTCGATGCCACATACTGAGGTGTTTTGGGCATCGTGCTCAAGGCATAGTCGTTAACCTCTTTCGGCGTATTCTTGCCGGCAAGCGATGTCACGAAGCCCTCGATAACCTTTCCGCAGTCGGCCCCGTCGAAGGCATGTCCAAACTGGTTTACAGCCTCTACATACTCGTCGGTTTCCGTTCCGTCGTAGAAGCAGTAAACGCCGTCTATATCAACAAGTCTGCCGTTTCTGCCGCCTTCCAGAAAGACTTGTCTGCAAACGGGCGTGCCAAGACTGTGCCCTACGAGTGTAACAGATTCAATTCCGTTGTCGTCGAGAACCTTGCCGACGGCCTTGGCAAAGAAACCGAGCGTGTATTCAACGTGCGGCTTGCTGCTCTCGCCATAGCCCGGAAGGTCTATGAAGACGAGTTGCAAGTCGGGCTCATTGCGCAGAGCCTCGAACTGCTTCTCCCAAGTGTAAAGGTCGCATCCGAAGCCGTGAACAAAGCATATTGTCTGTCGCGAATCGCCGTTCTTTTCGCAGTTCCATGCCTTGTAATGAATCTTTATGCTGTCGTCTATTGTCGTAAATTCTGATTTTACGTCGCTCAGCCTCTCGGCTTTTGTGCAACTAAAAAGAGTGATGCTCAGCAGGAGCGAGTAGAATAAAAGTCTGTTCATTTTTTTGTTGATTTTTTAGTTAGTTGATTTTGCGAAGTCTATTCGCAGTAGTTTCTTGCCGTTTGGAAGACTGCTTGCCGATTTGGATATGCAGACGTAGCCGATTTTGTTCATCTCGCCCTCAAGCGCGTTTTCTTCCATCTGATGATGAATCTCATCGAGCCTGTCGAACGCATGCAGATAGGGCGATTCAGAAACCCACTTCTCCGCCTCGCCGTTTATCTGAATTACGCACGAAACGTATCTGGGACAAATCTGCCTTATTGCTTTGACAAAGGCTTGATAGCCAATATATTCTACAAGCAGATTGGCAATTACAAGTTCGGCTTTTGGAAGTCTGTCGACCTCGCTGGTAAGGTCGAGGCACATCAGCCTTAGTACGTTTCCTGGCATCGGGTAGCGTTCGCGAATCTTTTCGAGATAGCCCTCGTTTATGTCAATTCCGTAAACCGCCTTGTATTTTTCCGTTCTGATGTGTTCAAGACCGTTTCCGCCGGCAATGCCGAGAATCATCGCCGTTTCAGCCTGATAGTCTTCAAACTGAGCCTTCATTATGGCGTTCATTGTCTGCAACTGGTTCACCGAGTCGAGGCTCATGTGATTCTCGTAGTCGTCGAGACTTATTTCTTCCCACGGATTTTTCATTTTTTAGAGTCTTTTAGTGCGAGATACTTCATTATTCCCTTCCTGTATAGTTCCGCCGGATTCTTGATTCCCTTGGCAGAAAGTTCGTCGTATATCTTGCAGAATGTCTGCACGTCGGCCTCGTCAAACGATTTGAAATCGGCCATCTCCTTACTGTTAATCTTGTTGTTAAACCAGCACGCAAGACTCTCGAACGCGCTCCACGGCACGAAGGTTAAGTCGCTCGTTGTGTTTAGTTTACTTGTGTATTCTCTCATCTCCTTTATAATAGGGTCGATGCTTTCCTGCATCAGAAAGATGCCGAATTCGTGGCTGAACATAGCCAGTTGATAGTCGAGCGGCTGATTATAGTAGACCGAGTTTGTGTTCTCGTTCAGGTTGTTGTACGACGGACCGTTTTTTCCGGCGCGGAAAAGCAGCCAATGATAGTCGCCATATTTCCATTTGTAGCCCGTTACGGCTTCCCAGTCCTTTACGAGCGAGTTTTTCTGAAGCAGTTTGTTAAGCAGATTCTTTCTCTCTTCCATGTCCTTTTTTGCCTGCGGATATACTTCCTTCAGATAGCGGTCGTAGTTATTAACAAAAACCTTTGAAATAGCGTCTGGGATAGTCATGTCCTGTCCCGGAATCTGCTCTTCTGCCATCTTGCGGTATCTGTCTATCATGTCCTGAAGGGCTTTTGAGTCTGAAAACGTCTCGCCTCCAACCGCAAAGAAGAACATTCCGGCAAACATACCGCCCTCGCCGCGGCCGAATGACAGTAGGTCTTTGTATTTTCGGAGCGTGTCAAGGTCGGCTTTCGCAACCGTGCCGATGTATTTTGCCGAATATTCCTCGTCCTTGAATTCCAACCCGGCAAGAGTGTAGAGATGAGTAACGTAGTTGATTTCGGGGCGAGTCTCAGCCACAATCTTTATGTTGCCGTGCTGTTTATTCGTGCTGTCTGCCGATGCTGTTAATATTGTTATGGCAAATGCTACAAGAGTTAGAATTGATTTTTTCATAAAGTCTTATTTTCAGAACTTTTTGCAAAAGTACGATGCCGTGAGGCAATATCCAAGAATCTGGGATATTCTGCACCTTTTTGTGATGAGCGGACTATTTTTTCAGCAGATAAAGCAGCTCGGCATCTCTGTTGAAGTCGAACTTGCGATAGTCGTCGTACGAAAGTTCGATGTCGGGAGTAAATACTTGTGCCCGTTTGTCGCCGTCGGGATAGCAACGCTGAATGGAGTTTGAAACCGAACATTGCTGTCCCGAGTTTGGCAGACTGAACAGCGTACATTCCATATATGTGTTTGGTGCTTGTCCCGATGGCACGCCCACAATCTTTGCGCCCATCTTGTGCATCATAAAGGCAAGATGAAATGCCGCGCTGAAAGTCCATTGGTCTGTCACCACGAAAATCTCCTTCGGTGTGTATACAGGCTTGCCTTTCAGTTCCTTCAGGATATTCTTGTTGGCGCACATAAAGTTGTCCATGTTGTCAATTCCCGTCGGCTCGTCGAAGAAGTCGCCAATGCCGAGCGACGTTCCGTTTGCCTTGTTAAACTGCTCGATGGTCGTGTTGTTCTTCTTCAGATATTCTTCCGAAATCTTTACCGAGAAGTTCATGCCCATGTCTGTTTTCAGAAAACGCTCGCCGTAGAGCTGGTAGAGGGCGGCATACATAATCATCGTCCAGCCACCGCCGTTGCCGCGAAGGTCTATGATGAGGCGTTTGCTCTTTGCCGCCTTCATCTGGCGCAGCATCTTGTCAAAAGCCTCTGCCACAATTACTTCCGAATCCTTGTAGTTGGGAATGTCGGCACTTGTTATTGAGTTGATGCACATAACCATCGTCTGACTCTTGTCGTCGGCAAATCGAAACTCGAAGTTCTTCTTCGGAAAACGACTGTCTTGCGGCGATTTTACGAACTTCTTCCACACATCGCCGTTGGGGTAGAAGGGCACATAAACCAGAGTGTCGCCACCGTTGGACAATCTGAACCTCATCCCGAGCGAATCCCGAACGAAACCCGGGAAAATCTGTCGTATGCTGTTGTTGTGGCATAGCGAGTTGCATGCCTTGCCCAGCAGTCCGTAGCGGTTTTCAGCAACGTGAATCTTGTCGAGCCTGTCAAGAAGCGTTTCGAGCGGTTCGCCCTCAATCTCTTGCAGCCTTGCGCCTTTCAGAAACGCGAATTGCGGAAGCCAGCCGTCTACCACGAATCCGTCGCGGATAACCTTCAGGTTTAGCGGAATCCAAGCGTTTGCCGCCTTCTTTGGCATCTCCGGATAGCCCATGTTTGTGTGTCCGTCGTGAAGGACCGAAAGCAGTTTAGTAACCTCGAACTGCATATTGTTAAGCGTTAGCGAATCTTCTGCCGCCAGTTTTTCCCTAAGTTGCCCTACGGATTTTCGGAACTCGTCTTTTCCGCCAAACGCATCGTATGGATTAGGATGAATTTCCTCGAACTTGCCGAAAAAATAATCGTAGTCCTGAAGCAGTTCTGCCTTGCTTAAAGCCTTGCCTTTCTGCTGATTGTCGGTATTGGCAGCCGATGCCACCGAGAGTGCAAAGAAGCATGCCGTAATGGTTAGAATGATGAATTTTTTCATTTTCGATTTAGATTTTAGTCATAATGCAAAAGAAGGCAAAATATCCCGTTTTTGCAAACATCTGGGATATTTTGCCTATGGTTTGTGATAAACGGTCGATATTGAAGAGAATTTTAAATCTGAGGTTTATTCTCAAGGCATTATGCAGGCTGGTTTCCCTAACGAATCTGTCATAAACGCAACTGTTCCGGGACCGCAATCTCCATTTGAATGGTTTTCAATTCTATACATTCTGTTTGGGTGTAAAGTAATTTTTGAAAATTGCTCCTCGCGCCAATCTGTAATGATATAATTTGTATCAACAGAAGTTAATGAAATCTTCTTTGCAGCCTCGTGCCCTTCTTTTAGTTTAATGTGATAAGAATCCCCCAAACTGTCATCTTCAAGATATAGACGGTATAGGTATTTTCCTTCTTTGTGTGTTATTGTAGCCGATTTTATATCGAAATCAATCTCATTGCTATAATTGCAATAAGAAATCACGCCCATAAACACAAGAAAAATGAGTATAGGAAGCGACACCCCAATCATAACAATCCAATAAACTATGTTTAAGAATTTTTTCATCTTATTGACAGATTTAATGTTTGTGATAAACGGTCGATATTGAAGATGTTTTTAAACCTGAGGTTTATTCTCAAGGCATTATGCAGGCTGGTTTCCCTGACGAATCTGTCATAAACGCAACTGTTCCGGGACCGCAATCTCCATTTGAATGGTTTTCAATTCTATACATTCTGTTTGGGTGTAAAGTAATTTTTGAAAATTGCTCCTCGCGCCAATCTGTAATGATATAATTTGTATCAACAGAAGTTAATGAAATCTTCTTTGCAGCCTCGTGCCCTTCTTTTAGTTTAATGTGATAAGAATCCCCCAAACTGTCATCTTCAAGATACAGACGGTATAGTTCTCTGCCTTCTTTGTGGGTAACAGTTGCCGATTTTACATCAAAATCAATTTCATTGCCGTGCGAATACATAAACACAAACAAGAAAAAGGGAAGTAGTGGAATCGACAACGCTACAATAATCATTGACAAAAGTACGAATACAGTTTTTTTCATCTTATTGACTGATTTAATGTCGCAAAGATAATGAAAAATAATTATTTTGTCAAGTCTGGAGTCGTTTCCTATTTTTCTATTTCAGCCACGTCAGTCGTCGCCACAGACTCTCGAATGGACCGCGCTGATGCGTTCTGAACCATAGTCGGCAGAAGGCATATTGCGCCACAACCATCAGCAAGCCGATTAGGGCCGCGTAGGTTATTCCAACCTTGTTGTAGAACGAGAGTCCGAATCCGCAGAAAATGAGGCTTCCGAATGCTGATTGCAGCAGATAGTTGGTAAGGCTCATCCTGCCGAAGATGCAGAGATGCTGCAACGCGCCGCGAACGCTGCCGAACGCGTACCACGCCGAAACAACAGCCGATGTTATCATAAGCAGAATAAACAGATTGTAGATTGGGGCGAGCCACATATCCAGTCTGCCAAAGTCGGCAAGGCTCAGAGCCGTCACCGCCACCGCCGAGCAGACCAGAACGACGTGCCATACATGCAGATTGCGACCTTCGTTGTAGAAAAGCCTCTGCCGCCCCAGCTGCATTCCGAGTACGAAAAGACAGAGAATCTGCGACATACGTCCGCACCAAACGAAATACTTTATGTTGAACTCAAGGCCGTAGCGCAGGTTGCACAACGAGTTCTCGACAAATGTTCCGTGCTGATGGGCTTCGCCAATGCGCCCGGCCAACGCCCACAGACTGTCGGTATCGAGATTCCAGCCCGTTATCAGACGGAAAATCTCTATTGGCTGAACAGCCAGAAACGCTATTATGCACCACACGGCTGGCGACGGCAGGTAACTTATTGGGATTATGAACATTCCCAAAATTGCATAGACCATAAGAATGTCGCCGTCGTAGAGCGCCATGTTTACCGCGCCGAACATCAGCAAAAGGCACATTCGCCACGCAAATCTGCCTGCAAACGAGCGGCCTTTCTGCTGCTGGTTGTCGTTCATTATAAAGAAACTCAGTCCGAAGAGCATGGCAAAGATGCCGTACATCTTGCCCGACAGAAGCCATGCCATTATCTTGCCCACCATGTCGTCGCAGCCAAGCGTAAAGGCTACAGGTTCGTTGGTAAAGATGTTGAAATGCTCAACCGAGTGGTAAAGAATGATGCCTGCCACGGCTATTCCGCGCAGGGCATCGGCCACATCTATGCGCGTGTTTTGAATGTTTTGTGTTTGATACATAATGTCCGTTCTGTTAGGTGTTTAGACAAGATAGTCGCCCTTTATTCTAACCGTAGATTTTCCGCCGAAGAGCACCTTACCGTCTGTTATTTTCAGTTTTACCGAGTTGAAGATGCGGTCGTTTCCGCCTTGCTCTATAGTTATTGGCGAGCCGTCCCAGAGTTTCTCGCAAAGCAGATAGTTGGCAAACGCGCTGTTGCCCGAGCCTGTTGCCGGGTCTTCGAGATAGCCGAACTTAGGGGCGAAGACGCGTGTGTGGGCAAAGTTCTCTTCTGAAGCCGTCTCTTTCGAGAAGATGAGAATGATGTCGATGTCGTTTTCAAGGCAGAAAGCCTTAAGTTCCTGCTCGTTTGGGAAGACTGAAACCTCGGTGTCGAAATCATAGATAGGCACGATGAGCGTGCGCAGTCCGGCATCGATTATGCGCATAGGAAGTGCCTCGGATATTGAGCCGTGGGGCAGTTGCAGAATATCTTCGATATTCTCGGCAGAGAACGTCATTGGGTACTCAACGGCTTCGGGCGCGGTTATGTAAACGGCGTCTTCGGCATCTATCGCGTTAAAGATACTTACGATGCCCTTGCGGTTGGTCTCGGCAGTAACCACGGCTTTCTGTCGCAGTTCGGCGTTGTCCTTAATAAACGAGTACATGGTGGCAATGGTGCCGTGTCCGCAGAAGTCAACCTCGCACTCCGACGAGTAGTAGGTTAGTTTGCAGTCGGCAACATCCGATTTTCCGCAGAATACCATCTCCATAACGAATCCTTTGTGCTCCTTGGCTATTGCCTGCATCTGCTGTGGCGACAGGGCGTCTTTGCCCGTAAACACGCATGCCGCCGGATTTCCGAGCGACTCGCCAGCCGTAAAGGCGTTGCTTTTAAGATAACTGTACTTTTTCATTTGCTTTTGAGTTTGAGTGTTTCGGCAAAAGTACGATAAGAGAAAGTAAGATGCAAGTTTCTGGGATATTCTGTTAGGGTTTGTGATGAGTGGGAAAATTGAGAATTGAAAGTTGAAAAATAGTATTTTACAAGCCGCAACTTACTTTCAAGGAAAATTCAAGTAAGCCGGAAGGTACGTTCAGGGTTCGTTGAAGTAAGCCGATAGCGAGTGGGTAGCAAGGGAGTAGCAAGGGAGTAGGAACGGGGTAGCTACGGGGAAGGTACGTTCAAGGTTCGTTCAAGGTACGTTCAAGCAACGAGGAAGATTCGGGCAAGCAAGCCGATAATAAGCCGTATGTATGCCACAACTGTTTATCTTTATTGTACGAAGGTAGCCAATCCATAGCCGTTCAATATCGTAAATTCGATAATATTCTGTTGCCAAGGAAACGAATATTATCGAAATTAAGCCGAGCTGGCATATCTCGTACATGGACTCAAGGCGAACATGAAGAACAAACTCATGTCGATTGAAGAAAAGATTATGCTCAGGAAAAGATATATCATAGAGTGCATTAACGAACTGCTTAAAAGCAAGGCTAATCTTGTGCATTCACGTCATCGTTCTATACACAACTTCATCATGAACATCTGCTCGGCACTTACTGCGTATTGCTTCTTCGACAACAAGCCTGATGCGTTGCCTGTGCATGTGGAAAACTCAAGACAACTTGAACTGTTTGAACTGTAATCTTATCCCGAACTGGCGTATAGATATCTGTCAGTTTCTGATAGAATCGTCGTTCGGAAAGACGAATCTCCCGTATCTCGGCTAAGAGATGTTCAAAATAATCTTCGCCAAGGAACGAGCCGTTCTCCATTCTCTTCTTATCCAAAACATATCCACGTATAGCGAATTCTCGCAATACGCTTGTTGCCCATTGACGGAACTGAGTAGCACGAATACTATTCACACGATAGCCTACGCTAATAACAGCATCAAGATTGTAGAAAACAGTTTCGCGTTTAACCTGCCGATTACCTTCCATTCGAACTATTTCCATTTTGGAAACAGTTCGCTCTTCTGTGAGTTCACCCTGCTCATAAATATTTTTAAGATGTTTGCTAATAGCAGGTATGTTCACATCAAAAAGTGTCCCCATTGCCTTTTGCGTACACCACACAGTTTTATCTTTGTAGAACACTTCTATACCTTGTTCCTTTCCCTCTATCTGAAAGATTAGGAACTCAGCTGTGCTATTTCGTATTTCTTTACGTTCTGCCATGATTTTTCCTTGAATTATGGTTTTAAATAATACAGACAAACATCATCATTGAACTTCGAAACAACATACACTTGTGCATCAAAAGTATTTGCATCATTGAATTCTTTATAGAATTTGTCTTTTGCATCAAAATAATAAATATTATCCACTAAATATGTTTTTTCTGCATATTTAGAAGAGAATTTTTTGTTATTCCCCTTAATTCCACAACACAATAAATTTAACGATCCATATAAAATTTTGAGCAACGATTTGTTGCTCAGGTGTTTGCCATGTCTAAAATCACTTAACTTAGTGTTGCGAAATAAAGCAAATGAATTTCATCAATGGCATGGCAAATATAAGCAAAAAATTAGCGAAACTCACTCCTTTTGGCGGAATATTTTCAATAATGGAGCATTTTGATGCCAAACTGTCATCTGTAATTGACTCTACGCTTGGTATATGATGCAGTATCTATGGCTATCAATATAGCGAAACTGCCAATAATTGCAAAAATCCGTAACTTTGTTTTTGGTAATTTGGGGCATTTTTTTTGAAACAAACTCGTTTTTCAGTAGGATGGATAGATATAAATAGCAATATTATCAACTTGTATGTAATTTTATGTTGTCACAAGTCTGTATTTTTTTAATTGCATCACTATTGTTACTATTGATATAAATCAAGTGATGAGCGCATTTTTACATTTAATTACAAAAAAATATTTGCTGTTTTTTATTTTTTTGATTTCTTTTGCAAAGAGAAAAACAATAGGAAACTGACCTTGGCAGTTATATATCAAGGAGCAATACCTGAAGCTTATAGATGGTACATAATTAACTATAAAATTCTAATTTGAGCGCAGAGATTCCTCTTTTAGCTTTAACATTAGGCGGATTGTCACTTGTATGCACTTTTGTTTCAGCCGTCTATGATAGAAGTGATAATAATAGTGTTATTTGGTCTTACTAATATAGTTACAAATTATAAAATGAAATATATTAAGCATTGAAAATCAGTTACTTATACGTTAAACGGTAGAAAAGTGGATTGATGGCTTTGGAATGTGCAAAAATGGGAGCAATTTTAACGTATTTAACTTTTGTTTGGGATACTCTTGTTTCCGGTTCAACGGCGATTTTTCCCGTTTCACCTACTTTCAAGTTATATTTTGGTTGTAAAGGTTGTACCTTTGCACCCGATTTTTTTACTAATATAACTTGTAATTGTATGCGAATAAGGTCTATTATGTATGTTATTTCTGCCTTTTTGCTCACGGGATGTGGCAACAATCAGGCAGGCGAAGAGATGGGAGCACAGGAGTTTGAACTGCTAACCATCAAACAACAGGATTATGCTATCAAAAACACCTATCCAGCCTCTATTAAGGGTAGACAGGATATCAAGATTATTCCCCGCGTAGATGGCTATTTGCAGGGCATCCATGTGAAAGAGGGTGAAAAGGTTCGTAAAGGACAGATACTTTTTACCCTTGATGCCGTGCAGTATCGTGCTGCCGTAGAGCAGGCTCGCGCCAATGTTGAGCAGATGTCGGCTCTCCTGGCTAAAGCCCAGCAGAACTTCGACAACAAGAAGTCGCTGCTTGATAAGAAGGTGGTATCTGATGCTACCTTTACCGATGCCAAGCACGATCTGGCTGTGGCAAAGGCAAATTTGGCTGCTGCCAAAGCTCAGCTGACTATTGCCCAGAATAACCTGAGTTTCACGGTGCTGCACAGTCCGTCGGATGGTGTTATAGGTAAGATACCCTATCGCAAGGGCGATTATGTAGGCACCACCATACAGGATGGTTTAACGGTGGTGGCCGATAATCAGAAGATGTATGTGTACTTCTCGATGACCGAGCGCCGCGTGATGGAATATCTGGCTAAATATCAGTCGATGGACGAAGCTATCAAGCACATGCCACAGCTGAGTTTGCAGATGGCCAGCGGTCAGACCTACAGCCAGTATGGACAGGTGGAGAGTGTGAGTGGTGTGGTAGATGAGCAGACGGGTGCCGTATCGGTTCGTGCAGTGTTTGATAATGCCAACGGACTGCTGCTGAGCGGTGGTACAGGTCAGATTATTCTGCCTGCAGTCAAGTCGAAAGCCATCGTTATTCCACAGGAGGCTACCTACGAGATTCTTAATATGGTATATGTGATGAAGGTGGTTGATGGCCATACTGTGGCTACTATCGTAAGTGTTGAGAGACAGCACAACGGTAAGGAGTATGTGGTAACCGATGGCCTGAAGCCAGGCGATGTGATTATTGCCAAAGGTGCCGGATTGGTTCAGGAAGGAACCCAAGTGAAGGTAAAAAAGTAAAAAGGTAAAAACGAGTGTTATGAGTATCAGAACATTTATAGATCGTCCGCTTCTGTCGATGGTAATTAGCGTTATCATCGTGGTACTGGGTGCGATATCACTTGTATCGCTGCCCATCGAGAAGTATCCCGATATTGCACCGCCCACTATCAATGTTTGGGCCAGCTATCCTGGTGCCAGTGCCGAGGCGGTACAGAAAAGTGTGGTAGCCCCACTCGAAGAGGCTATTAACGGTGTTGAGAATATGACTTACATGAAATCGACTGCCGATAACGGTAGTGGCTCAATCACCATATTCTTTAAGCAGGGCTGTAATGCCGACATGGCTGCCGTAAACGTGCAGAACCGCGTAACGCAGGCACAGGCACAGCTGCCCTCTGAGGTATTGAAGATAGGTGTAACCACCGAGAAACAGCAGCCCGGTATGTTGCGCATGCTGGCGCTGGTGAGTCCTAACGGTACGTACGACGAGAACTTTCTGAGCAACTACTTCTTAAACAACCTAAAGCCCGCCATCCTGCGTATTCAGGGTGTGGGTAAGGTCGAGGTGTTCGGTTCGCCGTATGCTTTGCGCATCTGGCTCAAGCCCGATGTGATGGCGCGCCACAAGCTGGTGCCTGCCGATATCCAGCAGGTATTTCAGGAGCAGAACGTTGAGGCCAGTGTAGGTTCGCTGGGCGCAAACTCTGATAATGTTTACCAGTACACCTTGCGCTATACGGGTAGAAAGAACGAGATTAGTGAGTACGAGGACCTGATTATCTCGTCGAAGGCTACCGGCGAGGAGCTACGCCTGAAGGATGTGGCTGATATCGAACTGGGACAGGCCGACTATATCTACCAGGGTAGTGTGAATGGTCATCCTGGCGTGATGGGACAGGTTAGTCAGACAGCAGGCTCGAATGCCACGCAGATTAATAAGAACATCGACAAACTGCTGGAGGAGGTAAAGCAGACCCTTCCGAAGGATATAGCGATTCTGTCGTTCAACAATACCAACGACTTCCTCTTTGCATCTATGCACGAGGTTATCGAGACACTGGTTATCGCCATCCTGCTGGTGCTGGTAGTGGTTTACTTTTTCTTGCAGAACTTCCGCGCCACACTCATTCCGGCGGTAGGCATCATCGTGTCGCTTATCGGTACGTTTGCCTTTATGCAGGCGGCAGGATTCTCTATCAACCTGCTTACGCTGTTTGCCCTTGTGCTGGTTATCGGTACGGTGGTAGATGACTCGATTGTAGTAGTCGAGGCTGTTCAGCAGCGCTTTGATGCAGGTTACAAGTCGGCCCATAAGGCAGCTGTCGATGCCATGCACGGACTTACTGCTGCCCTCTTCACCACCTCGTTGGTGTTTATGGTTATCTTCATCCCCGTATCGTTCCTGGGTGGCACCACAGGTGTGTTCTATCGCCAGTTCGGTCTCACTATGGCAGTCAGCGTGGGCATCTCGTTCATCAATGCCATCACCATGTCGCCAGCCCTCTGTGCCCTGGTGCTGAAACCTACCAAGGACGACGACGGCTCGTTGGCATCCCGCGTGCGTAAGGCCTATAATGCCACCTACCATGCCCTGATGAAGCGCTACAACGGCATTGCCATGTTCTTTATCCGCCGCAAATGGATAGTAACCTCATGCATTGTGGTGGCTTCGGTACTGCTGGCTGTATTAATGAAGGTTACACCAACGGGATTCATTCCCCAGGAGGATACCGGCTCGCTTATTGTGAGCATGCAGGCACCTACAGGCTACACCGTTGAACGCACCAAAGCCATTATGGACCGCAATATCCAGAAGCTCCGTCAGTTGCCAGGCATGGATGCCGTTGGTGGTGTGGCAGGTTTCTCGTTGATGGGCGGATCGGGTAACAACCAGGCGATGATTATGATTCAGTTGAAGAACTGGGACGAGCGTGGTGGTGCCGAGTGCAGTATCGACAACATTACCAATATGGTAAATGGTGTGCTGTGGGAAGAGCATGAGGCCACATCGTTTGCCATGGCACCAGGTATGATTGATGGCTACGGCAATGGTGGCGACTTTGAGTTCAGTGTACAGAATCGCAATGGCGAGGACATCAAGAAGTTCTATGATGTAACACAGAACTATGTGGCCAAGCTGATGGAGCGCCCTGAGATTGGCGAAGTGTTCAACAGCTACAAAATCGATTATCCACAGTATAAGATGGATCTCGATGTGTCGCGCTGTAAAAAGATGTGTGTGTCGCCCTCAGCCGTGCTCGATGTCATGAGTTCGTATTTAGGTAGTAATTACGTGTCGAACATCAATAAATATAATAAGGTGTACCAGGTAACCATGCAGCTGCGCCCTGAGGACCGCAACCGCATGGAGTCGCTCGATAAAATCTTTGTGCGATCGGATGCCGGTGAGATGCAGCCCGTAAGTCAGTTTATTACACTTACCAAGGAGTATAGGCCGCAGTCGATAGGCGCTTTCAACCTGTTTAACAGCATCGACCTCTCGGGTAATATGGCTACAGGTGCCAGCTCGGGTAATGCCATCCGTGCCATCAAGGAGGTGGCCGCCAAAGAACTGCCCAAGGGCTATAGTGTTGAGTTTAGCGGCGTGACCCGCGAGGAGAGTGAGACGGGATCGAATATCCTGATTATCTTCGCCATCAGCATCCTCTTTGTATATCTGGTGATGGTGGCCCTCTACGAGAGTCTGTTCATCCCGATGGCAGTTATCTTGGCTGTGCCGTTCGGACTGGCTGGTAGCTTCGCCTTCGCCCTGCTGTTTGGCGTCGAGAATAATATCTATCTGCAGGTAGGACTTATCATGCTGGTGGGCTTGCTTTGTAAAACTGCCATCCTGCTTACCGAATATGCCACCCAGTGTCGCCAGGCAGGTATGTCGCTCAAACAGGCCGCCTTCTTTGCCGCTAAGGTGCGTATGCGTCCTATTCTGATGACGTCGCTCACCATGATATTCGGTATGCTGCCGCTGTTGGTAGCCACAGGTGCCGGTGCTAATGGTAGCCGTACCATCGGTGTTGGTGTAGTAGGCGGAATGTTCTTCGGAACGTTGGCGCTGCTGTGCATCACTCCCGGTCTCTTTGTCATCTTCCAGAAGATACAGGAGCGTTTCAAGCCCATCACATTCGTCGAGCCTACCGACCCGATGATTATCGACGAGCTGAAACTGATTGAGAAATATTCAGAAGAAAAGAAACAGAAAGTATAAAAACGTATGAAGACACTATTCTCTTTTATATTCGTCATGTTGCTGGGAGCACTGCCTGTTAGTGGGCAGTCGCTCCAGCAACTATTCCCCGACGCAGCACTTAGCGCGATGATTAACGAGGCGTTAGCAGCCAACAGCGATGTTCGTACGGCAAGGTTAAACGTGGTGCAGGCTCAGGCGCAGTTGAGTAGCGCCAAGTTGGCTTATCTGCCCGCCATTGCGCTGGCCCCACAAGGCACACTCAGCAAGTATCAGCACCAGTCGGCTACTAAGGACTACTCGCTGCCGCTCACCATGTCGTGGGAGGTTAATCTGGCAGGTGGATTTACACACGAGAAGAATGCCCAGAAGGCGCAATGGATGAGTGCCGAGAGCCAGCTTCAGTATGCCCAGGTGCAACTGGTGGCAGCAGTGGCCAATGCCTATTATACGCTGGTGATGTTAGATCGTCAGTTGGCCATTACCAAGGAGAGTGTAAAGAATCAGCAGGCCAATCTGGATGCCATCCGTGCCCTTAAAGAGGTGGGCGATCAGAACGAGTTGGCAGTCAGTCAGGCGCAGGCATCGCTGCAAAGCACCATCGCCTCGGAGAGCGATCTGCAGCTGCAGGTTGAAAAAGCCGAAAACAGTCTATGCCTGTTGCTCAACCGTCAGCCTGGTAGCTTGCAGCGCTCTTCGTGGGTCGATGTGAAAGGCATTTCGCTCAACGCCTCTCTGCCTGTTGATATCCAGCAGCTGGCCCAGCGCCCCGATGTGTTGGCTGCCGAATATCAGTTGCGCGCTGCTTTTAGCAATGTCAAGGTGGCCCGCTCGGCCTTCTATCCATCGCTCAGCATCAGCGCCAATGCCGGCTGGACCAACAACGTGGGACAGATTGTAAACCCCGCTCAGTTCCTGCTCAATGCCGTGGGCTCGCTCACCCAACCACTCTTCCAGAAGGGTAAGCTGCGTGCCAACCTCAAAGTGGCAAAAGCCCAGCGCGAGCAGGCGCAGATAGCTTTCGAGAAGGCCCTGCTTACAGCCGGTGGCGAGGTGAAAGATGCCCTCGCTGAGTGCCAACAAAGCTTGGCCAAACAACAAGCCCGTCAAACTCAGGTGGACACCAGCCGCAAGGCCTACGAAACCAGCATCGATCTGATGACGTACTCATCCGATGTTACCTATCTTGATGTGCTCACTGCCCAGAGCAGCTATCTCAATGCCCAGCTCGAGCAAACAGCCGACTGGCTGCAATATCAGCAAGGACTCATCAATCTCTACAAAGCCACCTGTAGTGGTGTGGAGAATTAAAAAATAATAATTAATATGTTACACGTTCAGGTTTTGGTATTTATTATCAAATTAATTTGTAAATTTGCAACGGAATGAAGGTAAAGCGAATTTTACACGGGGTACTGCTGGTACTGGGTCTGTCGGTGATAGGACTGCTGTTCTCTTACCTGATGTGGCTGATTACCGACGAGGAGTTTAGGGACATGTTGAAACAGGGATGGCCCTTTACATCGGGCATGATATTGCTTGACTATGCGGCCTGCTGTCTGCTTTCTACGTTGATAACGCTGTACTATTGGCGAAGCCGCGAAAAGGCAGAGCGTGAGCGCGACAAGTTTCGCCTACAGGCACTGGAAAACCAGTTGAGTCCGCACTTTGTGTTTAATAACTTCAGCATACTGGCCGATCTGATAGAGGTAGATCCCAAGCGGGCATCGGCGTATCTGATGAACCTGTCGAAGGTGTATCGCTATACGTTGCAGCACTTGGATCATAGTACGGTTTCGCTACAGGAGGAACTGGAGTTCCTGCAGCGCTATCTGGCTTTGTTGCAGCAGCGTTTTGGCGATGGTATTGTGGTGGAAATACGACCCGACGTAACCCAGCGCCAAGGTGCCTTACCACCTGCTGCCCTGCAGATGCTGATAGAAAATGCCATTAAGCATAACGAGCATACCACGGCACGGCCGTTACATATTTTTGTGACCAGCGATGAGGGTCACATTAGTGTGAGCAATCGTAAGCAGCCTATCACAACAGCCGAGAGCACCCTAGTGGGGCAGCACAACATAGCAGAACGCTATCGCCTGCTGACCGACCAGAAGGTGATTATCAGCGATACGACTGATGAGTACTGCGTAACAATACCACTTATTAATTGATAATTGACAATTGATAATTGACAATTGATAATTGACAATTGATAATTGACAATGAGAATACTAATCATAGAGGACGAACAGAGTAATGCCGACCGATTGAGGCGCATGCTGGAGGGTGAGCACGAGATTGCAGGTGTGTGTGCCAGCAATGCCGAGGTAAGGGCGTATTTTGCTGATGGGGCGCATGCTGATATCGACCTGATATTGAGCGATATCCAGTTAGGTGATGGCTTGAGCTTCGAGTCGCTAAAGGCTGTGCCTACGTCAATCCCCGTGATTTTCACCACTGCCTACGACCAGTACGCCGTGCAGGCTTTCCAATTCAATAGTTTCGACTATCTGCTGAAACCCATCGATAGCGAGGAGCTGCATGCTGCCTTAGAGAAAGTTCAAAGCTCAAAGTTCAAAGTTCAAAGTACGTCCACGGATGCGATTGCGCAGTTATTGGCCTCGATGAATAGTTGTACCATACGCTATCGCGAACGCTTTCTGATACCGCATCGGGCTGATGAATTCTTGATCGTACCTGTAAGTGAGGTGAGTCATATTACTATTCGCGATGGGGTGGTGCGCCTGTGTACGATGAATGGCAAAACGCACACCTTGAACATGACGCTTGAAGAAGCCGAGAGCCAGTTGGACCCGCAGCGCTTTATGCGTGTGAACCGTCAGTTCATCGTCAGCGCCGCTGCCGTGAGTAAACTTTCTACTTACTTTTTAGGAAAAATGCGTGTACACGTAGCTGCTTTCCCCGATACCGAAATCATCGTGAGTAAGGATAAAGTGGCCACCGTGAAGCGCTGGCTGGATTCGTAAGAAATATGAAGATACAATTATTACCACTCAGGGAGGCACAGACCATTGCTTTCAAAGAAGAAATGCAGGAGGCATTCCAGCATGGCTTTCAGTCGTATTATAAAGACGACAATCAGTGGCAAGTGCTGCCTGACAAGGACTTCTATCAGTCTTTAGAGGATGAAGGAGCAGAAGCCTACGAAGCTATCGATGCCGATGGCCAGCGTGTGGGTGGTGCCATCATTTCCATTGATTCTGCCGAACATAGAGGTGAATTGTCGTTTCTTTATGTGAAAGTAGGCATGCAGAGTAAGGGCATCGGACAGGCGATTTGGAAAGCTATCGAGACATTGCATCCTGAAGTGGAGGTATGGGAAACCAGCACCCCGTACTTCGACCGTCGCAACATCCACTTCTACATCAACCGCTTAGGGTTCCATGCCGTCGAGTTCTTCAACGAACATCATCCAGACCCACACATGTCCGAGCAGTTTGACCAGGAAGATGGACTGTTCAAGTTTGAAAAATGCGTTTAAGCGAGCACAGAGCTAAGCTTGCTTA
>R24__coassemble_536_pt1 | contig 25210 bp, 22 predicted proteins | sample R24__metabat2_low_PE_011 | metagenome-assembled genome bin R24 | reverse complement strand
ATTTAACTTTATATTCAATATTGAGATAGCAAATTAATTCTGATTAACGGATTGCATTTCTCGTTTTAAGCTTCGCATCAATAAATAATAAAGACGATATTGTTTTACATGACATTATTTCGTTGCATCCACGACAAAGTCTGCCAATTTGACATTGTATAATGATAGCGGTAGCCTATCATCGCACGCCTCTTATGATAGATGTGTTTGGCATCGTTTTTGCTCAGATTTATATTGGAGTAATGTTGCTCCCAATAACTACAAATCGCCTATGGCTAAAATACATTTTCTAAACGTAGATGAAGGTGATTGTTCTGTTGTCCAGCATGATAACGGAAAAGTTACCATGATTGACATATGTTGCGGAAACATTGTTGAACAACAGCCCTCGGTCTTTGCTTTTTGCAATGCGTCTGCCAATTCTATCAAAGGAAACTTCAATATGAAGGCATATCCAACGAATCCCGTGGAATATATAAAAAGAAGGCGTATGCCAAGTATTTTTAGATACATTCAGACTCACCCTGATATGGATCACATGGACGGATTGAAGAATCTTGCAAACACTATATCCATCATGAATTTTTGGGATACAGCGAATACGAAGGTGCAGAGTTTTGATGAGCATGGCAATTGTGGACGCTATAAGAAAGAGGATTGGGATTGCTATCAGCGTTTGCGCAATAGTGCAGATAATCCAAAATCTTTGATATTCTATGATGGAACTGTTGCTAAATACTTTGCTGAGGATGATAATGGCGTATTATCTGATGACTATCTCAAGATACTCTCTCCAACGAAAGAACTAATAAAATCAGCAGAGTCGGCAGAGGATTGGAACGACTCTTCATATGTTATTCTCTATTGTGTTCAAGGACGAAAAATCCTTTTTTGTGGAGATGCAGGAATGGAGACTATAAACCATCTACTTGAACACCACAAAGATGATGTTACCAACCTTGATGTACTAGTAGCTCCTCATCATGGCAGAGACAGTGACAAAGATTTTACTTTTTTGGATATAATGAAACCTAAACTCACACTAATTGGGAATGCGAAATGCCAGCATTTGGCATACGATAAGTGGAATAGCAGAGGACTGGAGCACATTCAGAACAATCAAGGAGGAAACATCTTGATTGACATCCACAATAATGGCGAAATGCATGTGAGTTGCTCTAACAAATCATTTGCGGATGCGTATAATCAAGAGTACTTCAAAAAAGAAGAAGCTCCCAAGGATTCAAATAATCCAGGTTATTGGTGTTTGTTTTATTATAAAGCAAAATAAAGTATATGAGACAGATTGACAACGATACAAAAGAGAGGCGTAGCAAGGTTTATTATAGCAAGGCACGTATAAAGCCAGCCTATATTTTCCTCGTAATCCCAATCTTTGTGGGACTCGCAATGGGAATAGATGAGTTCCTTGAAACAAAAATGTGGGGCAAGGCCTTGGTCTATGTCTTGTCATTGGGGACAATTAGTTCTGCTCTTTTTTTCTTGTTACGCCTTGTTCTAAGAGACATTTCGTTGGTGTATCCTGGCAAGATTTTGTTTTGCAACAGGTTGAAGCCGACAACCGCCATACTTTATGCTGCTGATGATGAGTTTACTGAGGAAAACAAAACCGCTATTCGAAAAAAGATCAAATCCAAAAGAGGGATAGACCTTCAGTCGTTAAAGCACAAGACTTACAAGAATAAGAAATATGTAAAGCGTGTTGATGAAGCTGTTAATTGGTTGCTGGACGTAACTAGATTCGATGATATACTGTTCGACTACAACTGCATTTATGGTTTTTATCGCAACCTATCTGCGGCAATATTTATGGACGGGATTGTCTTGTTTGCTCTTGCTGCTATTAATAGGTGGGGCATGTCATTACCACTTGGACGTTTTTTCTTGTGGGGAGGAATTACCTGTGTTGTGGTTTCGTTTATTACCACATGGTTTGCATATACAAATGGTAGAAGATATGCCAGGAGATTATATAACGTCTTCTTGAATCTAGATGACGATAAGAATAATTACTAAAACTAAAGTTATGGAACACATTGTTAAGTATTATCCAGTGGGCAACGCTGATTGCACGCTGATCAAGTTAGATAACGGCAAGACCATTATGGTGGATTGCCAAATTTTGTCAGATCTTACTGATGGTCATGGAAAGCAAGTGATGTTTGATGTTAAGACCGACCTGCTAAAGGAGCTGAAAAGGGATGGATTGGGACGTCCTTTTGTGGATCTTTTTATTAGCACACACCCTCACGATGATCATTGCAGGGGATTTGCAGGAAACTTTTATCACGGTGAAGTGGATGATTACGACAAGGACAAAAATAAGGATGAGATTATCATAGAAGAACTGTGGATTACACCTCGGGGCTTGAATAATGACTTGTCTGCACCAGCTGAAGATATACGTAAAGAAGCAAAACGTCGTAGAAAGCTATACGATGACGATGCGAACTTCAATGGTTCTAACGGTAACTATTTGAGAATTATTGGATATGATAAAGACAAAGAGTTCGACCGTAGATATTGTTATGTTCCTGGCAAACTCGTAACAACAGTTCATGGTACAAGTTTGTCTTGGTTGGATATATTCATTCATGCTCCGTTTAAAGAAGATGTTGAGACCAGCAAGAAGTATGATGACAAGAATGCGACTTCAGTAGTTGTGCAGTTCGGTTTTAAAATAGCTGGTTATACGGATTACAAGAGCCGAGTGCTGATGGGAGGTGATGCTGAACACGAAATTTGGCAGCACATTTTGGACAACAATGCGGATGACGAGAAACTGAAGTGGAATATTTTCCTTGCGCCTCATCATTGCTCTTGGTCGTTCTTTAATGACTCAAATAACAAGAAGGAAATCAAACAATCTGCTGATGCCATATTGGATAAGCAGATTGGCAACTATGCTCATATTATAGCCTCTTCAAATGAGATTAAGAACGATGACAACAATCCTCCTTGTTATGAAGCTAAACAGCAATATATTAAAAAGCTGAAGTCAGGTTCCTCTCGTTTTCTTAATACAGCGACTCACTGCAAAGTTGGAAATATCCCACAGCCCATCGTCTTTAAAATTGATGAATATGGAAAGACACTGAAAGAAAATGCTACTGTAGCAGGAGCTACATCCATTTCTAACCCTGCACCGCGAGCTGGCCGATGACTGATTATAATCATAAAATAACAAATGGTTCTCCAATTAGAGGTGAACATCTAAAACTTTCGAGAGCCAAGGCAATCTATAAGGCAGCCACAGTACATCCTTACACAAAGGATGTGCTGTGTTATGTCAATAGTAAGGGGGATGTGGTCATCAAAATGCGCATGACGCATCTTGAAATTCCCGACGAGCCTGTTTTTGACATACGTGATGAAGAGGAAATTGCAATTATTTGCCATTCTGAAGACATCAATATACCAGAAGTATATGCGCTAAGAAAAGATTTTCCAACTGAGCTACCTCATTCAAACGCAAAGCCGTTTATACATCCAATATCACTATGTGTGTCAGACGTGGCATTCGCAGACATTAGGCCACAATTTAATGCACACGATTTCTTAAAATCTATAAGACGCTGGTTTAGCCTGAATAGCATAAATAAACTGCATGAGGCAAACCGTCCGTTGGAAGTGTTCTTCGGTTTTCAAGAGGTCTGTTGTATTCTGAATGAACGCTCGGATGGTAATCCATACATAAAGTACTTCCAAAAGACGAAGTATTCTTCTACATTGGAGTTTGTAGAGAAAAGTAAGGCTACTCACTATTTAATCGGTATTTCTACAGAAAAAATCCATGCAAGCAATTTTGTACGGATACCCCAAACAATGGGAGACTTGAAAGATGTTCAGTCAACAGACCAATTCTCTTTGACGGATAGTCTCTTGGCTGTATTAACAAAAAGTGCAGCAGGAAAGGCTACGCTTCCGTTAGTTATATCGATCTATATCACTCAGACAAGCAAAGATGATAAAAAGACTTCACAAGAATTGTTTCTCATCAAGACAGACTGTCTTCCTAAGGATATAGTCCTTAAAAAGATGGTTCTTTCTAAGGATGCATTTGAAAAATGGTTTTATGAATTGCCTGTAGAAGTGGCACTTTTGGAATTCATGGTTTCCCGTTATGGAAACGCCATTAATAATGGAATAAAAGACAACTTCAATAAAGTGAGTGTTGTCGGGACTGGCACACTCGGATCTGCAGTAATCGATCATTGGGTGAGACAAGGATGCTCCGAAGAAATCAATTTAGTTGATTGTGATATATTACTACCGCATAATCTTAGCCGGCATACACTTTCCACAGACAAAGTGATGACCGCAAAGGTTCGTTCCCTCAAAGAGACCTATCACGGCTTCTTATTTCAGAAAATAAATGCTATAGAAGGAAACTTTCTAACGTTAAACCGAAATGACAGAGAACGTCTATTTAAGAACACGGAGTTGGTAATGGATTTTAGCACTTCCATAGCGGTTGAAAGGAAACTTGTAAATGATGAACGCACTTTCCGTAGATGTACCTCATTCTTGAACCCTAAGGGGGATGATGTGGTATTGCTAATGGAAGACAAGGAAAGAAATTCTCGTCTCGACTTGTTGGAGATGGATTATTATCGTAACCTAATAGTTGATGATAGGTTTTCTCTGCATTTGGAACAGACAGAAACTGTGCGCACAAATACTTTCAGTTGCAGATCAGAATCGATGATTCTTAACTATGAGAATGTACGTGTGTTGTCGGCAATTATTTCAAAGCAAATAAGGAAACATTATACGTCGGGGAAAGCTTGTTTGAATATTTGGCACTTTGATGCTGAAAATGGGACAGTGTCAAGTTTGCCGATGACAATAACAAATTGGCGTCATGAAGTATTGGACGGTATTCAAATTTATATTTCCGATGCCGTAGAAAAGGAAATACAAACAATGGCAGCCGCATCGTTAAATAAGGAAACAGGCGGATGCCTATTTGGTAGTTATGACCGCGACCATAATAGTATTTATGTATATTACATGGTTCCAGCCCCAGAGGACAGCATTCATAGCCCCGTGTCGTTTGTTCGTGGATTTAAAGGATTAACTGCGGAATATGAGAAGATAACGAAATTGACATATCATCAAGTGAGATATTTGGGAGAGTGGCATTCACATCCCAATATGCCTAACACTCCAAGTGTAACTGACAAAAAGCAGTTTGAAGAATTGTGGGAGGAACAGCAATCACAGGACTTGCCTTTTGTGCAAATGATATATGGCAATAATGGATTGTTTGTTACTGCTGCAATGTGAATTTCAGTTTAAAGGTTATATGAAAAAGGATAGTCCCTTCATCTAAGGACTATTCTTTTTTCGTTTAAAACCTGTTGGACAAAGGGAAATGCAATAGAGACATCACAATATAGCTATATCTGTCCTCCTTCAAAAGATTACAAGCATACAGAAAATATTGCAAGGTTTACTTTGCATTTCATCGACTTTAATGGTGTATTTTAGTTAAAAACGTTAAATCTTATATACATTTTAAATCCATAGAATTTACGCTATAATTTTTCTATCGTTTAACATATATATCGCTGAGTAGTAATTAGATACAAATACAAAAATTGCACGGGACTTACATCCATTAATATTACAAACGGAGTGACTACCATCGGATGGTACGCTTTCTCTGGATGCTCTGGACTCACATCCATTACTATTCCAAACAGCGTGATTGACATCGGATACAAGGCTTTCTCTGGTTGCTATGTAACAAAAGAAAATTTTCACAATCAAAGCAATATCACCCCTTCAGGCTTAACGGTTTGTGATGTAATAACTGAATCAGGAATTTATATTAAAGACAATGCTCTTGTAAAATATAGGGGAAAAGAGACAACTTATTCTATTCCAAACAGCGTGACTAGCATCGGAGAATACGCTTTCTCTGGATGCACGGGACTTACATCCATTACTATACCGAATAGCGTAAGAGACATTGGAGCAAAAGCCTTTGATGGCTGCAAATTATCATCAATAACAGTAAAGGCTAAAGTTGTACCAAAACTTCACGAAAGTAGCGATGGACATGAATACAAAGCATTCTCTCTGCAGTCTTTTTATCATGCAACTTTATTTGTACCTAGCGGTTCATGGTACGACTATGCATACGATGATAACTGGTACACCTTCCATACAATACGTGAGACTGCATTTGCGGCAGACGAGGTGACAGAGAGCCGTGCCTTTACTCTCAAAGATACAAGAACGAACAACTATTTGTGCTACGACAAGGTTAACAAATCGGTTGGGACAATAGCAACAGAAGGACTCAACGAAGATGAACCAAACAACGCATGGATGTTAGCTAACGTAGATAGAAAGCAGTACATTTACAATCTCGGCTCTAAGAAATTCCTTGCTGTAGCGAGAAACGAAGCTAAATCAACGCGCGCAGCATCTAACGGTACAAGCTTCATCCTTACAGACGAGCAAACACCTGTTACCCTAAGCAACGGAGCAGACGGTATTAGCGTTAACGGCGTAAAAGAATTCTACTTCGTCGTTAACCAAAACCTTAGCATAGATAACTCTGTTGTATCAAAGATTGAGGAGACAACAGGCATCGACAAGCTTACAACAGACGAGGACCACGGTTCTGTTTACAACCTCAACGGTCAGAAGGTAAACAAAGGCTATCGCGGTATAATTATAAAAAACGGCAAAAAGGTTATCACCAAATAATTGTGTAACAACAAAATAAAAAGAGGGCTATCTTTAGTCCTCTTTTTTGTTTATAAGAAAATATTATGTACCTTTGTAAAAAAATTAAAATATGTACACTGTTATAAATATTATATTCTCAGCAATATTGATTTATCTCGGCTTCTATTATCTAACAGAAAACGAAGAAAAACTTTTCTCTAAGAAAGATAAAGCAAAAGAAGAAAGGCTAAGACAGACAACAAACCTTAAGCGTTTACGAATCCTCATAGCATCTTTTTTCTTTATTGGAACTTTTTTTATAGAATTGCCCAACATCACAATTTTACTTACAGGTGATTTACCCAAAAGCATACGCATAATTTCTCCATGTTGCATAATACTAACCTTTATCATCTGTTTTATACTTTCAGAAACGTGGTGTAAAAAGAATAAAAGTAGCAACGACATCAAAAAACAGCCACATTAGTTCCACCAAATTTCCACGCTCGAACCATGTTCGCTCGCTACCGAAAAGACACAATAATTCGGCAATAATCCAATCAAGAGTTTATAACTTCCGTTGTCGCAAAGCAACAAAAAGTTAAAACTATAAACGAAAAATCTTGTCTTTTTCAACAAGAAAATCCCGAACGAATCTCGAAGGAAGCAGCAACCTCGTCAAAACAATCCTTCAACACATTCTACAAATCCCCTCATACCATAAACATGGTATAATAATAGTATATTCATACTATTGTGGAGACCGAAAAATCGCCGTATCTTTGCAGAATGAAACAAATTGAAACAAAAAGTAGTTTATTAGCACTAAGCCCTCTGGCTGTTTTTCTTTGCATGTATCTGCTGACATCCATCATTCTTCAGGATTTCTATAAGATACCAATAACTGTTGCATTCCTTACATCGGCAGTATTTGCCATTGCCATAACCCGACACAAGACTCTCGACGAGCGCATAAAACTGTTCTCTGCCGGAGCAGGCAACCAGACGATGATGCTGATGATGTGGATTTTCATCCTTGCCGGAGCATTTGCCGGAGCAGCCAAGAGCATGGGCGCGATAGATGCGACCGTAAACTTCACCCTTCGCATAATGCCCGACAACATGCTGCTTCCGGGACTGTTTCTGGCATCGTGCTTCATCTCGCTTGCCATCGGAACATCGGTAGGAACAACCGTAGCCCTCACGCCCGTGGCAGCCGGAATAGCAGCCGAGACGGGAGCAAGTCTGCCGATGATTGTGGCAACAGTTGTAGGCGGAGCATTCTTCGGCGACAACCTGTCGTTTATATCCGACACGACGATAATAGCCACGCAGACGCAAGGCTGCAAGATGCGCGACAAGTTCAAGGTCAACTTCAGAATCGTGATGCCGGCCGCCATCATCGTAATGATTGCGTACATCGTGCTTGGCCTTGACATCCATTCTCCGCAGCAGATTCCAGACGTTAAATGGCTTAATATCATACCGTATCTTACCGTACTGATAACCGTTATCTTCGGCGTGAACGTGATGATTGTGCTGTTTCTCGGCATCATTCTCACAGGCGTTATCGGACTGATTACGGGACAATTTACCGTATTTTCGTGGTTCAGTAGCATGGGCGACGGCATCTTGGGCATGAGCGAACTTATAATAGTAACCCTGCTTGCCGGCGGAATGTTGGAACTGATAAGATACAACGGCGGAATTGAGTTCATCACCCGCTTTCTGCTGAAGCATGTAAACAGCAAGCGCGGAGCCGAGATGTGCATCGCCACTCTGGTAATAATTGCCAACATGTGTACGGCAAACAATACGGTGGCGGTGATAACAACAGGTCCGATAGCACGGAATATTGCCACCAAATTCAACGTAGACCCTCGTCGAAGCGCAAGTATCCTCGACACCTTCTCGTGCTTTACGCAAGGACTTATACCTTACGGAGCGCAACTACTCATGGCATCTAAATTGGCAGAGATATCGCCAATCTCTATCATGGGCTATCTCTACTACCCTATGTGCATGGGATTTGTTGCCTTCTTGGCAATAATCTTCAGATATCCGCGGAAATATTCGGCATAACCAGAAACGGCATAAAAATAAACAAGTCCTCCACGTTTTGCACGGGAGGACTTTATTTATATTCAAAGTTTCATGGTTAAGTATTACAAAAAATAAATCTAAAAATCATTTGTCTAAAACACCATAATATAGATATCACTTTTTCAATTATGTTCTTTTTCTGATAGCAAAGATAAGCGAAAGCCCAAAAAACAAAGGCGAGAAACGCGCCAAATGTGGTGCAAAAAAAAGTCAAACAACGCAAAAAGCGAAGTCTGACCAATAATTACCACAATTTGGATGTTTATTTTCGATAGTCGGTAGGCGAAACACCTATGCTTGCCTTAAAGCATTTGCTGAAATATTTTGCATCGCTAAAGCCGCAACTGAAGGCAATTTCGGTTATACTCTCGTCTGTTTCCTTCAGCATCTTGCAGGCCTTTTTCATTCGTGCCTCACGCATAAAATCGGCTGGTGTTATGCCCATTAACTCCTTCATCTTGCGATTCAGGCCCGAGCGACTTGTTGCCGCAGCCGATGCCATATCGTTTATATTCACGTCCGAATCGCCTATGTGTTCATCAACAAAAGCAAGCACGCGCTTCATAAAAAGGTCGTCCTCGGCACTTATCTTACGAGGGGCGATAACCTGAACGGACTCTTCTATCTGAGGCTCAATATTCACCTCATTTTCAGATATTTCATTCTCTTCTGAATCATTTTTACCACCTGCCGTTGAATCAAAATTACCACCTTGCTCCTGCGGCTGACCAATTTTTTCTACTTTCTTGGCTGATACTCCCGACGATTGGAGCATAGACAGATATGCCTGAAGCGTTTCGTTCTGATTCTTCTTTATCTCGCGGATGTAGAAAATGGTGTAAACGATGATGAAAATCACGACAAAGACGATGAGAACATACATCATCGTGGCAAGCGGAGTCTCCCAGAATGTTGGCACAACCTCGATGTTGAGCGCGATGGCATCTTTCTCCACATCGCCCCAAACGCCGTCGGAGTTTGTAGCCGTAACCCAGAGCGTGTACTTTCCGGGAGCAAGATTGTAGAGGCTTATGGAGCGGTTCTTTCCGGCAGTCGGAAAATCGTCTTTCGTCGGTTTGGCGTTCTTCTTGTTCAACAATACAGCCGAATAGAGAATATGCTCTGGCGCTTTGTAGTCGAGCGACGAGAAATAAATCGTGATGTCGCGCTGCCAAGGCTGAAGAACGATGTTGTCGCCCTTGCGGATTAGTCGGTTTATCTTGCCTTTGCCCTGCGAATCGCCCTCTGAGGTACGAACCATATAGCCTGTAAAAACAAGATGAGGTGCTTCCGCACTCTTTTTCAGTTCTTTAGGATTGATGGATATTGCCCCCGATTCCGTTCCGAACAGAATGTTACCGTCGGGCGCAACAAGAGGAATAGCCTCGGTAAACAGAATATCATTGTGCCAGAAAAAGCGGTCGTAGCAGACGGCCTCGCGCGGATTTCTGTCAGGATTAAACTCTATTATCTGCGTATTGGCAACGATGAAGAGGCGTTCGCCAATCTCGGCCATCACAAAAGTGATGTCGGTAGGAAATCCGTCAGATGTATTGAAATGTTTGAAATTCAGTTTTTTAGATAGCAGATTAGGCGATTCAATCATATTTACTCCGCCACTCTCGGTAGTGATGAAGATGCGCCCTTTCTTGTCGCGGAGCATAGCCATCGTGGCGTTACAGTCTATGCTGCTTTCTCGCTCAGGCTCAACGCTATGCGTTACAAATTTCATCTTACGGAGATTGTTGCCCGACACATCGCCGACAAGTAGTCCGTGGGTACTCGTAACGAGCAGCGTGTTGCCAACAAACATCATCTGTCTGAATTTTTTCAGATAGGTACTCTCAACCGACTCGACTTGCGGTTTGTCAGCCTTTATGTCGCCAATAAATTTCAGTCCATCGCTGAAGGTAGCCAGCCAAATTCTACCTTTGGCATCTTGCTTTATGTCGTAAACGCCGTTGCAATCGACGTTTATCGTACTCATACTAAACTGTCTGTCGGCTGTTTCTTTCAGTCTGATAAGACTTCCGGGCTTCGTGCCCATCAATATCGTTCCGTCGGAAAGTTGCATCATGCTGTAAACGGCATTCTTCAGACTTACTGCCGTCGGCTGAATTCTTCCCTGCTGGTTTAGGTAGCCAATAAGGTGATTATCAGAAGAATAGACTCTTACAGTCGCATCTTCCATCGTCGTTATCCAGTAACGGTTTTTATTGTCGCGCAAGAAAGCCTTAATCTTCGAAGGCTTTGGTTGCGGAATGTAGAATCCTTTTCCTTCAGACGAATCGACGCGGCAGAACGTATTTTTGCAGAAAAGCCAATGGTTTCCCTGTCTGTCGGTCATTCTTCGCTCCATATCGTTTCCTGTGAAGAACGATGTAGAAGACACATCCACAATTTTCTTGATTGTTTCCTTTTCGCTTTCCGGAACAGGAGTGAACTTGTAGTTTTTGAGGTCGAATTCGTACACATCGTCCTCAATCTTGCACCACAGGTTGCCCCTCTCGTTAAGGCAGATGTTGCGTATGCGGTCCGAAGCCAGCGAACGCGACTTGAAATTCACAAGTTCGTATCCGTCAAAGCGGTTCAGTCCGTTCCATGTTGCAAACCAGATGTAGCCCTCGCCGTCTTGCAACATCTGCGTGATGTGCCATTGCGACATGCCACAAGACTCATCGTACGTTGTAACCGTGCCTAAGTTGCCGGCGCGCATCGAGATGCCAAGCCACAAGATACATAAAAAAGAAACGATTCGTTTCATAACGAGTCCTGAGTTTTATGGGGGTTAATTTTTTGCCTCTTTTATCTGCTCCTTTATCGGAATCGGTCGGTTCATAGGTTTCACGTTCGGAATAACTCCCTTAGGAATACTTCCAACGCTTACGGGAACGGCAGAGACCGCCGTATCCTTCGCCTCGGTTTTAGGCTTCTCTTCCTGAAGTTTCTTGAAGCGGTTTTGCGGAAGGTCTTCTTCCTTTCGATGATAGCGCAGCAGAATAATGCGCGTTAGAAGCACATCGGCTGAAAAATCCTTCGTATTGCCCGGCAGAAGTATGAATCCGTCCATCTGCTTCATGGTGTAAGCCGAATCGCAGTTTAGCGTAAGCACAGCCGCGCTGTTTGAGTAGATTGTACGCGTTGCGCCTACAATCGAATCGTTGGTAAACTTGCCCTTCAAGCCCATTACCAACGGACGATGCTCTCCACGCTTGTCGAGATAAGTGGCAGTAAGTCGCCACTCAAACTTGTCATACATGTGGAAAGCCGTATCGACAGGTATGCTGAAGCGGTACAGATTCTTTCCGACAACGTTCGACAGCACCAAGTACGGAGAATCCTTCCAGATGTTGGCCGTGTCGCCGGTTGTGGCATACACCTCCTCGTAGAATCCGCCGTGATGCTCTCCGGTCAGAGCCTCCTGCTTCTCCTCAATCTTCTTCGAGATGGCATCGTAAATGTCGTACATCTCGTCGGGATGCCTCATGTACCATTTCAGGCTCGAGTCAAACTCAGCCTCGGTTACGTCGTGTTTTTTGAAGATAGCCTCGCGATAAGCCTTCAGAAAAGCAGAGTCGCCGGGATGCTGTTCCTGACAGATGCCGTCTGCCAAGGTATAGTCGTACAGCAACTCCTCCATCTTTCCCGATGAGATATTAGGTTTATCGCCGCCTTTGCATGCAGCAAGCATGGCAACAAGGCAAGCCGTCATCAAACAGCAACGTATTCTCATGCCTCCTGCTCCTGTTCTGTTTTTTCGTTATTATTCTCGAGTGCCTTGCTGAACTCCTTGTGATAGAAGACGATAAGCACCGCAACGCCTACGCTTATGGCAGCATCGGCAAAGTTAAATATCGGACTGAAGAATACGAAGTGCTCTCCGCCAACGAAAGGCATCCATGTAGGCCATTCGGTCTCAATGAGCGGAAAGTAGAACATATCCACCACGCTTCCCATGAACAGGCTCTCGTACCCGTGTCCGAAGTTAACGAAGTGAGCAACCGAGTATGGCGTGCTCTCGTCGAAAATAAGTCCATAGAAGACGCTGTCGAAGATGTTTCCGGCAGCACCGGCTATGATGAGCGCGATGCACACGGTAAATCCCCAGCTTGCGCCAAGTTTTAGTCGTTTCCAGATAAAGTAGCTCATGTAGCCCACGGCTACCAGTCGGAAACTAGTAAGGAACAACTTGCTGAAGATTTCCATACCAAAAGCCATTCCACGATTCTCGGTAAAGAGAATGTAGAACCAGTCGGTAACGTGAATCATCTCGTGCAGACACATGCTCGTCTTCACCTTAATTTTTATAATCTGGTCAATGACCAGCACCAACACAATGATAGCGACAGCAAGTCGTCCCTTAGACAAAAATTTCATTTTCCAGTTTTTAGAATTTTTTCTTCTGAGCCTGCTCCTGCATCTTTCCCTCTATGCTGAGTGTAGCATGAGGAACGGCGCGCAAGCGTTCCTTAGGAATAAGTTTTCCAGTAACTCGGCAGATGCCGTAAGTCTTATTCTGAATGCGAATAAGAGCTGCCTCCAAACCCTGAATGAACTTCTGCTGACGTGCAGCCAGTTCGGTAATCTCCTCCTTTGTCTGCGTTGCAGAACCTTCCTCAAGGATTTTGTAAGTAGGCATCGTGTCCTCAATGTCGTTGCCGCCCTTGTTCATAAGGGTGTCAAGCATATTCTCATAATCTCTTCTTGCCAGAGCAAGTTTTTCATTAATGATGGCCTTGAATTCCTCAAGTTCCTCATCCGTGTAGCGTGTTTTTTCCGCAGCCATATTCTCAAGTATTAAAGATGTAAATAAATTACGTTTCTGAATACTCAAACCTGATATTAGTTAAATGGTTTTTGTGTTTCTGTTTGTGGGCGCGCAGCCTTTCAGCGGGCGGCGCGCCCATTTATAACAGAATGTCTTTTAAGCCTTCTCTATCTTAACATTCAGCTTAAAGTCATCAAAATCAAGTTCAGTACCACCGGCAACAGGAGCAACAGTAATGCTGTTTGCAAGAACCTGTGTGCTGATGTATTCTCTGTAAGCCTCGATTGAGGCATCTGTGTTCTCGTTTGGTTCGACGATGATGTTGATGCGGTCAACGATGTCGAGTCCGCTGTCCTTTCTGAGGTTCTGGATTCGGTTGATAAGTTCGCGAGCCATACCCTCTTTCTTCAGGTCGTCGGTAAGCGTTACGTCGAGAGCCACGGTAAGTTTGCCCTCGTTGGCTACCAGCCAGCCCGGAATATCCTCGCTGAAGATTTCAACGTCGGCAACCTCAACAACAGCCTGCTGACCGTCTATGTCGAATGTAACCGTTCCGTTCTGCTCGAATGCTGCAATCTCGTCCTGACTAAGGGCATCGACCTTGGCAGCAACAGCCTTCATCAGTTTGCCGAACTTCTTACCCATTGTGCGGAAGTTACACTTAACCTTCTTCACGAGCACTCCGTTGCCTTCTACAAAGTTAAGTTCCTTCACGTTCACCTCGTTCTTGATAAGGTCCTTAACAGCCTCGATGTGAGCCTTCTGCTCCTCGTCGACAACAGGAACCATGATGCTTGCAAGCGGCTGGCGAACCTTGATGTTTACCTTGCGGCGAAGGGCAAGAACCATTGATGTTACGTCCTGAGCCATCTTCATGCGTGCCTCAAGGTCGGCATCGATAAGTTTCTCGTCTGCCTGTGGGAACTTGGCAAGATGAACGCTTACCACATTGTCGCGGCCTGTTACGGCGATAAGGTCCTTGTAAAGGCGGTCGGCATAGAACGGCGCGATTGGAGCCATAAGCAATGCCACCTTCTCCAAACAAGTGTATAGAGTCTGATATGCGCTTAGTTTGTCCTCGCTCATGGCATTTCCCCAGAAACGCTTACGGTTAAGACGAACATACCAGTTTGACAGATTGTCGTTTACGAAATCCATTATCAGACGGCCAGCCTTTGTAGGCTCGTAGTCCTGATAGCATGCGTCAACATCCTTGATGAGAGTGTTGAGCACAGAGATAATCCAGCGGTCGATTTCCGGACGCTTCTCCATTGGGAGTTCTGCCTCGGCATACTCAAATCCGTCAACGTTTGCATACATCGTGAAGAATGAGTATGTGTTGAACAGAGTTCCGAAGAAACGGCGGCTAATCTCGGCAACGCCAGCCTCATCGAACTTCAGGTTATCCCAAGGCGATGAGTTGGTAATCATGTACCATCTAACGGCATCCGAGCCGAACTTCTCGATTGCGCCGAATGGGTCTACGGCATTTCCAAGTCGCTTACTCATCTTCGCGCCATTCTTGTCGAGCACGAGTCCGTTAGAGATAACAGCCTTGTATGCCACGCTGTCGAACACCATTGTTGCGATGGCGTGAAGAGTGAAGAACCATCCGCGTGTCTGGTCAACACCCTCGGCAATGAAGTTTGCCGGATAAACGGTACGAGCGTCGAACTCTTCCTTGTGCTCGAACGGATAGTGAATCTGAGCGTAAGGCATTGCGCCAGAATCGAACCAAACGTCGATAAGGTCGGTCTCGCGCTTCATTGGCTTGCCCGAAGCAGAGACGAGCACGATGTCGTCAACATAAGGGCGATGAAGGTCGATGAGGTCGTAGTTCTTCTGTTCCATATTACCCGGAACGAAGCCGCGCTTCTTCAGCGGGTTAGACTTCATCACGCCTGCTGCTACAGACTTCTCTATCTCGTTGTACAGTTCCTCAACAGAACCGATGCAGATTTCTTCTCTTGTCTCGTTGTTGCGCCAGATTGGAAGCGGAGTTCCCCAATAGCGCGAACGGCTAAGGTTCCAGTCGTTAAGGTTCTCGAGCCACTTTCCGAAGCGGCCTGTACCTGTTGACTCTGGCTTCCAGAGGATTGTCTTGTTCAACTCAACCATGCGGTCTTTCATCGCAGTTGAGCGGATGAACCATGAATCGAGCGGATAGTAGAGGACTGGCTTGTCGGTACGCCAGCAATGAGGATAGTTGTGAACGTGCTTCTCTATCTTATAAGCCGTTCCGGCCTGCTTCATCTCCATGCAGATTACAACGTTCAGGTCTTCAGCCTTGGCTGCAGCCTGCTCGTCGTACTTTCCGCCCTCGTTGAACTTAGGGTCGTAAGCGTTCTTAACGTAGTCGCCTGCGTGCTTTCCGTAAGCCTCGGCATCTACGCATACCTTAGCGAATGTCTCGTCAACCTCATCGAGGGTGTAGTACTTACCTGTAAGGTCAACCATCGGACGAGTCTCGCCAGCCTTGTTTATAATAAAGAGCGATGGAATGCCGGCAGCCTTGGCTACCTTGGCATCGTCGGCACCGAATGTAGGTGCAATATGAACGATACCTGTACCATCCTCGGTTGTTACATAGTCGCCCGGAATTACGCGGAATGCCTCGCTGCTCAGTTCAACGAACTTGTCGTTGCCAACGGCAAACACCTTGCTTGGGTCAGCCTCGGCAGCCTTCTTAACAAAGTCGGCTGCGTTGTCGTCGAGTTTCTCTGTTGGCTTAACCCAAGGCATAAGTTGCTCGTACTTAATGCCAACGAGGTCGTTTCCGGTATATTCGCCAACAATCTTGTAAGGGATAACCTTGTCGCCAGCCTTATAGTCGGCAAGAGCGATTTCTGCGCCCTCGGCCTTCAGATAGGCGTTCAGACGGCTCTTTGCCACGATAACGGTAATTGGCTCGCCTGTGTAGCCGTTGTAAGTCTGTACGGCAACATATTCAATCTTAGGACCAACACAGAGTGCTGTATTCGAAGGAAGGGTCCAAGGGGTTGTTGTCCATGCAGCAAAGTATGCTGTACCCCACTCTTTCCACTCAGCCTTTGGCTCTGCAATCTTAAACAAGCCTGTTACGGTTGTGTCCTTAACATCGCGGTAGCAGCCCGGCTGGTTAAGTTCGTGGCTCGACAAGCCTGTTCCGGCAGCCGGAGAGTAAGGCTGGATTGTATATCCCTTGTAAAGGAGTCCCTTCTTGTACAGTTCCTTGAGCAGGAACCAGAGGGTCTCGATATACTTGTTGTCGTATGTAATGTAAGGATGCTCAAGGTCAACCCAATAACCCATACGGTGCGAAAGGTCGGTCCACTCCTCGGTGAACTGCATTACGTTTGTGCGGCACTTGCGGTTATATTCCTCGATAGATATTGTCTTGCCAATATCTTCCTTTGTGATACCTAATTCTTTCTCAACTCCAAGTTCAACAGGCAGTCCGTGTGTATCCCATCCGGCCTTGCGCTTTACCTGGAAGCCTTTCATTGTCTTGTATCGGCAAAATACATCCTTTATTGAACGTGCCATTACGTGGTGAATACCCGGATGACCGTTTGCTGAAGGAGGTCCTTCAAAGAAGATGAACGAAGGGCAACCCTCGCGTTCTGTCATACTCTTATGGAACACATCGTTGGCGTCCCAGTCTTTCAGCACCTCGTGGTTGACGTCTGAAAGATTAAGTTGATTGCGTTCAGCGAATTTCTTTGCCATATATATTTTTATTTTTGTTTACCTATTTTGGGGTCTGCGCGAACCTATTTCACGCTAACAAGCCGCAAAATTACAAAAACAAAGCAAATAATCGAATAATTTAAGTTTTTTTATTCAAATATATTTAAATAAGCAAAGATTTAGTATCTTCGCACCCGATTATTTTTAAGACATGGAATACTTTCTGTTAGTAAAAAACGAGAAAAAAGGCCCCTACACTTTCGACGAACTTGGCGAACTGCCGCTTACACGCACATCGCTTATATGGCGTAAGGGCTTGTCTGACTGGGAAAAACTTGAGAATATTGACGAACTGAAAAGCATAAAGGACAACATTCCGCCAACAATCCCGATAATGGACTTGCGAAAGAACAAGGCTCCACGCAACTGGCTGGTAGAGAGCGTGGTCATCACAAGTCTGCTTGCCCTTCCGTTTGGAATTATTGGCATTATCGAGAGCATCAGGAGCGAGGAGGCTATGAAGCATGGCGACTACGAGCGCGCGCAGCTGCACTCGGAGCGTGCCCACCAATGGGTGTTGTGGGGAAGTTATGCCGTTATCCTCGGCTTTATAATCATCTGCATAATGATTCTTTTCATTATGATGTACACGCACTTGATTTAGGCTGGAAAAAAGTCTGGCGGCAGACTGACGATGCCATAACATAAAATCGCACTCCCATAACCATGTTTAGTTTCTTTAAAAATAAGAATCACTTTGCAGAATTGGACAAACAGAAATACTGGGAAATATCAAATACTTCGGAAAATCTGCAAGACTCCGACTCAGGTTTAGTTGAGAGAATTGCCGTTGCGGTTGCAAAATACGACATAAAAAATAAATTTGATATAAATCCTGCCACTACTATCGAAAAACGGGAATGAGACACCCAACCAGCACTTACAATACAAAAAAACAGATGAATAAAAAAATAATATTTGCCACAAGCATTATTTTACTTGTATTGGTAATTGGTTTATTTCTGTGCATAGATATAAGTTACGAAAAGATTGATAAAAACACCACCGAAAAGCCGCCCACAAAATCAGCCTTTTGGGTAGGTGCTCCCGACTTTGGCTGTTGGTACGACGTTTTGGAAATAGATTCTGCTTCTCATCGTGCAAGAATAAAAGTCTATGACGACTATGACTTACGCGTGTGGGCAGACGGAATATATGTAGACAGGAACAAAGTTCTGAATCCTTTTACCAAAGAAAAAATAAGGCGTGAAATCTTTGATTTCGACCTAAATAATGGCAATATAAAAATAAAAGAGGGCTGCAACTGTCTGGAAATAGACTCTTTCATTTATTGCAGATTTGAAATAATTCATTAACCCTCCCGAACTCTCTGACTTTTAGACTTATGTATTTTGTTACACCGGAAAAGAAAAATGCTTGTATTTGGCGAAAAAAAACAAAATAGCAACCGATAAGGTTGCTATTATCCAAATAGAAACAAAAAAACGAAAGATATGAAAAGTAAATTTCAGATTTCGTTCGGGTTTGTAACTTTCAAATTTACATCTGATGTAAAATTTCACTTCTTCAAGTAGTTACTAGCCTTTTATTTGAGTTCGGGAATCATCACTTCCCGAACTCTTAAAACTACTTTTTTCTTTCGGCTTGTGGCAAAGATAGTCAAAATTATTTAATTCAAAAAAATGGATGAAGAAATCAAGAAAAAAAAGGCGGCGCACGACCAAATTCTGGCCGAAAGAAAACAAGCGTAAAATGTTATGGTTTTAAAGCCCCGCAAGAAGTTTGTGATATTCTGGAGAACATCACAAATAAATCCGCTTACATTTGCGATGCTATTCTATTTTACGAGAAGCACAAAAAATAGGAAACAAATGCTGAATCAGTTAAAAACCGATTCAGCATTTGTTTTATTGTCTTAAAATGTTGTTTTTCTGCCATTGAAACGCCATTTCATTTTCAAAAATGCGCCTTTTCGTTTTGCGGTTTATACAAGGACGACATGAAAGAGGTTCTGTCGTACCTCAACAGCCAGAAGTTCCTCAGCATCCTTGCGGCATACGGCTATCCGGTAGAAGGCGGAAAGTTCATGTTCGAGAAGGAAACGAACCTCGCACAACTCGCCACACGTCTTAGCATAGACATGCAGGTGGCATCGAAAGTGCAGATAGGCGACGAATGTAGCCCACGAATAAAACATAGAGTGCCATGGTCCTCACGGATGGTGGTACTCTTTTTGCGAAAATATATAAAAACTATGAAAAAACGTTGTTTTTTGTTGTATGTAGCAGATTTTTTTGTATTTTTGTATCGAGGATTCCGTAGCTAATGACTACCGATTCCTCGACTGCGGGGGCTGGCCATTGGTCAGCCGTCCGTATTTTTATAGAGCAACTTTACAGTTCCGTCCTTGTTTGTGGAAACATAACAACTGCCGACTTTAAATATTCTTCGACAACTAAGGCAAACACGTTAGAACAAGATTTGATTCACGGATTCCGGCAGGCAAGGAGCATCGTCTTAAAGTTGGAGAATATCGACAGCGGTAATTTTAGCGATGCAGTTGAGTATATGCTGCGCAACGAAAAAAGGCTTGAATTCAGAATAGGGAATATTCGAATCCTTAACAAATATGGTAAATATCGAGATATAACCCGAGCCGACATGAGACGTAATACATATGCAAAAAAGATAAAGGGAATTCCTATAAAAGAATCCCTTTAAATGCGAACAGGCATAAAAGCCCACTACGTCGCGGGTTGGTAATCAAACCGTTGGCAAATATAGCCATCAACCGCCCAAAAGCCAAATTATTAACAGAAAATTTTGAGTTATTCAATAAAAATGACTCATTTTTCACAAAATATGGAAGGGGGAATTATTGGTATATGGAGGAAAACAAAATAGCAACCAATAAGGTTGCTATTATCCAAGGTGCCAGCCTCCATCTGGTGACTGGCTCCGTTACAAATATAGCCACAAAACCGCCCTAATCCAAATTATTAACGAAAAAAGTGCGATTATTTAACGAATTTTATTCATTTTTCACAAAAGAAAGGAGATTTTCAGCATGAAATAGCATATTAGAACAAAAAAACACCCGAAGCCATGTGGCAACAGGTGGCGATTCGGTGGGATTTCCTACGCTTTTAATCCAAACAATCTCACCCCACAAAGATACACAAATCCTTTGTGGGGAGATTTGCAATCCACAACTTTCACGCACTTTAAACAGATTTTTGGGCTTGCACCCCCACGCATCCAACTTGCTGTTGAACAGAAACTTTAGTCAGAAACATCACAAATGCCTTTTTGCTAAAAAATGCCCGGATTCGGAAACCCGAGCAAGCAAGAGGCGTTTACAAAGAAACGCAAGTTCATACTTCCAACCTCATTTCTTAGCCGTAAAATATCCCGGATTTGACTTTCCGCCGTCTATTTTGGCACGAGTTGCATCAACAATTTCAGAATCGAGTTTTGTTCCATTGCCACCAACAATGCTCGTTAAATACTCGAACATTCTGTCTGTAAATTCTGCTTTTGACGTATTCCACCCTTCTCCTACATAAATTGTTTTTAGGCTCGTACAGTAATAAAACATCATCTCCATACTCCTTACATTTTCTGTATTGAACTTGCTTAAATCAAGTTCCAACAAACTGCTACACCCCGAGAACATACCGCTCATTCTTGTTACTTTTCGGGTGTTGAATTTGCTAACATCAAGGCTTGTCAGACTTTTGCAATCAACAAACATGCCAAGCATTTCTGTTACATTTGATGTATCGAATCTACTGACGTCGAGACTTGTAAGGCCCTTGCAACCAGAGAACATCGTTCCCATATCCATAACTTTCGAAGTATTGAACCCTCTTAAATCAAGCCTCGTCAGTCTTTTGCACCCTCTGAACATACCGCTCATATCCGTAACATTCGAAGTGTTGAAACCTCTTAAATCAAGGCTCTCAAGGCATCTGCACCCCTTGAACATAGCGTTCATATCGGTTACTTTTGAAGTATTAAGGTTACTGATGCCTTCAATTTTTGTAAGATTTCCAAATCCATCAAACCAATGTGCACACGATGCAGGACGAGCATCCTTAAACGACTTGTCAAAAACAACCACAGTATAATAAGGATTATCAGGGATTGAGTATTCATTCCGTTTAATCCACTTAGGACAGCCATTTCCTTCATTCAACTCATACGCCGTGCCTTCGCGAGAGGCTTTCTCGTTATCATAATAAAAAGTAAGCGTTGTATTATCTGGCGATGCCACGGCATAGGCTTCTTGCGCTAAGGCTTCAGTAGGTTGCGCAACAAACGAAAAAAAGATTAGGAATAATAGTGCTAAATTGCGTTTCATATTAAAAATCTCCATTATCTATTAAATAAAATCAAATATCATGAGCAATACGTTATCACTCACATAGTTAATGTTTTCTTCTTCTTTTTTATTGTCTATTTAATTTCCGAGAGCAGAGGGTGGACTGTCATTTGTCTTTTCTTTTAATTCAATTTCGTTTTTGTAATAAACAGATTCTGTTACCTTGATGATTTCTGCATGAATGTAAAAGTCAGTTAAGATTCTATCTTTGTTCTTTTCTAAGAAATCCCTATCTACGTTCATTTTACAGCAACGACCCATAAAATGATAAAATACTGCATAGTTTGATGCTGTACGTATATTATGAGAGCATATGTAATCTCCTATTTTCAAATTGTATTCTTTGGTGTTATTACTATCCGCAAGATAAAAGTTTACACCATAAAAAATAATCCATCCCATAAAGAAATTGAAGACAGCAATACACGCTATATAGCCTTTGCTCAATGAATTCTTTTTGCAAAGCCATATTATCGCTGTAATTATAGCAATACAACTGTCAACTGACATCTCAATATATAACCTGTTTAGGACTATAAATCGACTGCCTATGCACCCCCAAGCAAAAATTAATGCAGCATATAGCCATAAAATCAATTTTCCTTTATCAAAAGCGGGCTTCTTTTTCCTTTTTGCTTTGTATTTACCCATGTTTCTTTTTGGTTTTTAATTTGTCATATAGCTCAGATGTACTTTTTAATGCAGCTTTGGACTTTAAGGTGAGCCCGGAACTGTGTCAGACTTCGAGACGCCTTTGCGTTTGGGCATACAAAAATGCCAAAGCAGAGTGTTCCTCCGGGAGTTCTGATGCTTGCCTTATTGCGCTGTTGCACCTGAGTTAACCACATCAGAATACGGCCAAGGTCTTTTTTCTCTGATGTGAAGATTAGCTGTTGCACCTGAGTTAACCACATCAGAATACGGCTGAAATAATTGTAGTTTTCATAGTATTCCTTAACCGAAACAGGCTCGGGTACTTTTACATATCTCAGTCTTTTCAATTCTTCTTTTGAGGCATTTGCCTCAATTAGCAATATATCCTTAGTCCTTACGTTGACAAAAGGTGTGATGTAGTGTTTTTTGTTTTCATTATCAAGACATAGGGCAAAAAAGGTTTCCTTGCCATAATAATAACCTTCTATTCTTTTTATCGTAAAACTACCCTCACGGTCTTTATTACAGAAGCAACTTGTTCCTTCGCCATAGCCCTCAAAGCCATTTGCTATTATTTGAAATTCATATTTCACTCTATTTCCATTTTTATAAGAATGACTGTAGTATTTTGGCTGCAATCCATATGGCAAGAGTTTATAATCAAAACAACTCTTACCAATAAAATACCTGTCTCTATCCAATTTTATAAATAGTCCAATAGCGATACAAACAATAAAAAGAATTGCTTTTATTTTGCAATGGCGCATATATATTAACCCGTTGGTGGAATTAAATATCAAGTAAAATTCTTGGTATAAAGAACTGCACAAATCACATTTTTTCAACAACTTAACAATGTCAAAATATAAGTTTTACTATAGGATTACGTGCAACTTGCATACAAAAAAAATCACTTATTCCACGGACAGCCGAATAGCCTTTTGAGGGGTGTAAAGTATCTCAAAATAGCAAATACTACTATTCATGGTAAATTTCAGACCATGTATAAGGCGTTTTTTATCGGACAGACGTTGGCATACCTTAAAGGGGGGGTACCGTAATAATCCGTATTGTTGGGCACAAAAGTAATTTTAGCGGACGATAATATTTAATTGTTTCTTTTTATGTAAATAGTTGCTGTTCCAGTAAGAATAGGAGAAGTCGTTGTTTTAAAAGAAACGGTTGCTATTAGATTCTTTGTTCTTTTATCATAGGCATAACATTCTTCAGTCTCCTTGTCATAACGTATTGTAATCACATCATCTTTTACTGTATAAACAGCTTCTGTAGAACTCCATTTAGTAATCTTGTTGGTTTCTTCTTCCCAACCGGCTATAGTGCAGGTGTTGTCTTCTCTGAATGTAAATTCTCTATATAATGTTGTATAGTTTTCGTATTTATCAACATCAATAGTTATTTCCTCCCCGTTTGAATATTTATATTTAACTTTGTAAATACACCATTTTTTTTCATTTCCTATTACCGTAGAAATGTCATTAACTTCTGTATTATCGTCATCACTACTACATGAAACGAAATTAAAGCAAAGACACATAAAGAGTACAAATGTAAAAATCTTTTTTATCATAATTTGTTTTTTAATGAATTCATTTTGCAAAGTTAAATAAAATCAAGCAAATTCATTATCTAAAACTTAGTTTTTCTGGCACATCTTGATTCATAAACCCAAGCAAGCCTTGTAGCGAAAGACTAAGAGATACAGGCAAGAACTATCAGCAAACCACATTCAAAAAAATGTCCTAAAAAAGTACGCAACTCCTACAAACGTACGCTAACGCATAACTGCCCAAAAAACATGCCGTATCTTTGCATCGTAACCAAGAGACAGGCGCGCGTCCCGAACGAATCCCGAAGGCTTACGAGATTCCGATGGTTACAACAAGCCAAATCGCTCCTTGACATTCTGCAACAACACTCCTCCCCTCGCAACCCATCAAAACCATTTTCAATTGTCTTTTAATTAATTTGAAAGCAATTAAAAAATCCCCGTCATGCCACAACTAAAAGAGTGAATCTGGCTTTCCATTATAGCATGGAGAGAAGAAAAGACCTTATCACCCGTACAATGGCTGGTATAGAACTGCGTTTGAGGATAAGCATCAGTCAGCCTATTGGCAAGTTTGGACAGTTCATCTGCCGTCTCGTGGTCGTCGAGCAGATGGAATCCCCCGACAACAGTTCTAACAGGATAGGGACAAGCCGAAAGGATATTCTCCAAGCCGCAATGAGCACAACCGGTAAAGAGCAAGCCATCGGCATACAGCGCAAGTTCGTGGCGAAAATCGTCGTTGACATAGTTGCCAACAGCATCTTGCACAAACAGATGACGGTTGCCAAGCGGCATAGGATGCGACTGACAGATATGGGCAATAATATACAGACCGTCTGCTATCACACAAGAATCATCTACAAAAAGAAATCTCTCGCGCATCTCCTCGGGCCATTCGGCAGTTATGCTGTGCAGACGGCCGCGCTTTGAAAAGAACCTTCCGCTAACGGCATCGGGCGAGACGATTATTTGTGCTTTATCGTTCAGACTAAGCAGATGCCTTAATCCGCCGGCATGGTCGCTGTGTCCGTGAGAGATAAACACATAATCCACCGTGCCGAGGTCGATGCCAAGGCGCTCTGCATTACGCACAAAGACATCGCTTGCTCCCGTGTCGAGCAAGACACGATGCCTTTCAGTTTCAAGCAGGACAGACAGACCGTGCTCCGTCTCCAACAAGGGGTTACAGCTACGATTGTCTGTTAGAACAGTCCATTTCATTTTCAACCGTTTTCAACTCTCAAAGAAAAAATTTTCAACTGTCTCTCCCAACTACCAATTATACGCCAGTTCGGGATAAGATTAGAGTTCAAACAGCTCAAGTTGTCTTGATTTT
>R24__coassemble_525_pt1 | contig 25668 bp, 18 predicted proteins | sample R24__metabat2_low_PE_011 | metagenome-assembled genome bin R24 | reverse complement strand
GTACGGGGTAGGAACGGGGTAGCTACGGGGTAGGTTCGGAGTAGCTACGGGGAAGCAAGCAGAAAATAATTGACAATTTTTAGTTGAATTGAGAATTGAAACTTGAAAATTCTTAAATTTAGAGATACATGCCTTTGCTTTATCAAAGCCGAACTGCCGTATTGATGAAAACACAAATCTCTTGCATATATTTACAAAGTGGTGGAAGGGGCTGAAGAAGAAACGCTTGTGGCGGTGCTGGAAAACATTGGTGGTAACAAAAAGATATTTAAAAAAGTTATTTATGAATAATGTGGAAGTGAAATTTGAAGGAATGCATACTTATGCCTTTCTTGATGGTTATTGGTTTTATTTAGACAACTTTCCTAATTTAGGATGGGGGTATACGACTTCAGATATTAATTTAGCGGAAAAGTATGGGTTCAAGAAAGAATTGTTTGATTTTGAATATTTCTTGCCAATAAAAGACATCGCCCATACAAGAGGCTTCGAGTCGAACGTATATTGCAAGTATAAAGGCTTTGAGTTCTTTGTACACTCATACAACGTTTGTAATGACAAACTGTTTTGTATATCTCCGGAGTCTTATGAGGCTGCAAAATTCTTTGGATTTTCAGATGGGGCGATGCGGTATGAAATGCCAAATTTAGATGTTCCCCTCTCCGACCTTGACGAAATCTATCGCAAGCGTCGTAAGTTAGACAAATTCATCTTCGATGTAGACCCAATAAAGCCGATATATAAAGACGGCAAGTGGCTAATAGAACCAGATGAAAACGGCGTGTATGTTATTTAATATCAAATACTTTTTAACAAATTGACACTCGCTTCGGCTTCTTGCATCACCAAGACCGACATTTTCAAAAATCAAGTCCTTGTAAAAAAATTCCGCCCTCGCAAGTCATTAGGAGATGATGCGAAGACGGGTTCCTATTCATAATTCAATCCAAAAACTTTCTGCTAACGGATGTTGTTGTTACCACCAATCAACATTGAATGTGAGTCCTGCGCTGAAGCCCCATCTGTTCTTGAACGGAAAGTCGTCTTCCAGTCTCATATGCCATGCGTCGAACAGGTTGCGTTCGGCTCGGGCATAGATTCCTACCACCTCGCCGAAGTTATAGCAAATGCCGGCATTCAGTCCGGTGCTGCCGAAGAAACTTGCCTGTGCTCCTACGAAAAAATCGAGTTTAGAAGGCAGTTTCAGCGTTTCCTGAAAGTGATATTTTAGCGTAAAAATGCCGTCCATGCCGTCGACGTAGTTCTTCTCGCCGTATTCGTCGTTGTATGGCTCAACCACGCGCGCTGCAATGCCTATCGACATATAGTCGGAAATTCCGTAGTCTGCTCCAAATTCGCCGCCGTGCTGCTTTCCGAAGTTCAGATAGCCGACGTGCAGCTTGAAGTCGTCGTCGCCGTCGAAGGCCTGTGCCTTGCCGCTAAGTGCAAAGCCAATGAACATTGCCATCGCAAAAAGGCGCAAGATTGCTTGTCTGTTGCTCGTTTTCATCGTCTTGTATTATTCTTTGATTGTATATTTGCTAATGTATCTGACACGGCGGCGCTCGTTTGTCTTGCTGTTCTTTACCGTCTGGTTGCCGTGTACTATGAAGTTCTCGTCGTACCAGTGCATGCTGTCTGTGTATCTGGCTCTCTTTATGCTCTCGCCGTCGCCAATGGTCTCCAGAATCTCGGTGTTACGGTCTTTTACAACCTCGCCGTCCGAGTTGCGGAACAACTTTGATGTAAGTCGCTTTCCGTCGGTAAACACGGTGCTCACGTTATTGCCCTTCAGACTTGCCGAAACGAATGCCTTTACAAAGAAAGGCTTTTCGCGAGGCTCCATCTTGAAGCAGTTGTCCCACACAATGTTTCCCTGATTGTCGAACTTTACAAGAACGGCATGTGTGTAGAAATATCCGTTGAACGTAGCGTAGACACCTCCGAAGCCGTCGCGCGTGGTGGTGTATGTAGGATAGTAAGCCTCGCCCAGATAGTAGTAATAGCCGTTCTCCGACATTATCTTGTGGCTTGCAATGTGATAGTTTAGGCTGTATTCCTTGCCGTTCTTCTCGGCCTTCTCCTTGCGTCGTTCAACCTTAGCCTTCTTCTTGCTGCTCATGTATTCGGTAAAGTTCTTCAGGTTCAGGAAGTTGTAGAACTTTATGAACTTAAACTTGTCTCCTTCGAGCTGGGCAAAATAGATGCCTTGCGCCATTCCTTCCTTCTTGTTGGTGTAAGTTCCTGTAAGAAAGTATTTTCCGCCCGACTTTGACACCGACGCGTTGCAGATGTACTCCTTCATGTCCTTTGTGAGCAGTATGCGGCTGCGTGTGCTGCCGTCGAGTCCGAATCGCATAAGATAGACATTCTCTTCTACCTTAACGAGCGAATTTATCTCGCCGTCGATGATGGTGTTTTCGAGAATGAAGATTTTCTTGTCGCGCACTCCGTCGATGTGGATGTCGCTGTATTTCGTGTCGCCGTTTTTCAGGTTTACTATGCCTATGCTCTCAATCTTCTTCTGTGTCGAGCTGAACACCAGATATCCGTTTTCTATGCAGAGGCTGCGCATCGAGCCTTTGTGCGTGTATTCGCCCTCAACCACGTTGGTCTTGTGGGTGTTGGTGTTGTATGCCACAATCAGGAACGAGTCGTCGCTCTCGCGCAGTATGCTGTAGCATATCTCCCTGTCACTTTCGCAGGTGTATAATTCCATGTCCTTGCTAATCAGCATCGAGTCTGTTGCCACCAGTTTGAGGTTGGTGTTGTAGTGCTGAATTTTGAACCATCGCTTGTCGTCCTGTGTCTTCTTGTCGAACATTTGTTCAAGCACGCCATACTCGCCCATCGGAGTGGTGTATGTGTCTTTGTATTCGCGGTATGGAAATTCCACACGCGCAGTTACTTGCGCACGACTTACAGTACTGCACAGTAAAAGTAGTAGTAAATAAATTGTTTTGTTCATGATTCTTTTTGTCTCTAATTCAGCGCGCAAAGTTATATCTTTTTGTCATATTTTTGTTGTTTTGTCTGCCTGCCAGTGTTGTTTTTAACTTTTTTTAGGATATTTTCAATATATAATGTGTTGCTTGGAGAATTGACAATTCACAATGGGTAATGAGAACTTGAAAAATGTGAGTTGAAAGTTGAAAAAACTATTTAATTCACAATTGACATTGGACAATTGACAATGAATGTATCTTTGAAAGTTGAAGAATCGTTTTAAGGTAGAAGCAAGCCGGAAGGTACGTTGAAGGTTCGGGGAAACAAACCGATGATAATTGAAAAAAGTTCATAATGCTATAAGCCATACTTGTTTGTTGCAGTTTAGCGAAGGTGCCCCATAACCCAATTTTGTAATTAAGATGCAGTTTATAAAACTTTCCAATATAAAACCCACTGATAATCAGCATTGCTGCTGAATATCAGTGGGGGGCTGCGAATGAATGAGTTTTATTGCCTTCTGCACCAACTTGCAAGGTATCTCAGTAGAGGATACGTCTCGATGTTAGCATCATCCGCAAAATACTCCTTGCATATATTCCCTTTTGTTATTTTTATTTTATAGCTGAATCCGTCGAGAACCGACATCCCCGATTCATTAGGGATTTCATCCTTTGACAGAATCTTATTGATGGCATTCTCTGTGAAAGCTGCCAATACGCGTTTGGGTAGTGATGGCTTTTCTTTCTGATTTTCAGAAAGTTCATCTGTAAACGTAAATTCATGCTTCACCGTATAGTTCTTGCCTGTCTCGTCTAAAGTCAAGACAACAACCATGTTGCTTTGGTAATTAAAGCATAGATTTGCGTAAAACTCTAATTTGATCTTTTCCATATTAGTGTATTATTTTGTTGGTGGAAGATTGTCCTCGTCTAACTCTGGTATTTCAAACAGATTCAGTTTCGCTTTAAATCCTGGGAACAATGGCTGCTCAAAGATATGTGCATTTTTAAGTACCCAGTTAATGTTTCCTTCACGCAATGAACCGCTGCTCCAAACTGAGTCGATTTTATCACCTGAGCAGTCTTCGAGGTCAACATATCCTATTACCGCACTCTGAGGCAAAGAGTGCAGGTCAGGCAGAATGCCCTCAGACTGTTTCTGAGCGACAATACGGTTGTATTCTGCTGGAACAAGACCGTTATCAAAGAGGCTGGTTACATTGGTGCTGCTTGCCACAATGTACAAACGGCCGCGATAGTCGGTCTGCCATGTACGGTTCTCAATGTCCTTTATGCCGGCACAGATAAGCGAAGCCCATGGCTGCTTAACGGAAAGAGCCACATTTTTCCAAGAAGGATTCTTGTGTACGCATCTTACATTCTCCATTCCTTTTGCAACAGACTGTGTGGTTGCAGTAATTGCACCTGTAAGAATTGAACCTTGTCTCTGCTGGGTGAAGCCAACACCATTCATCAAGGTTGATTCGGGAGTGCTGTCGATAGTATTGAGCATTCGGGTCAATACATGACGCATCTGTGCCTTGAAGTCCTCGTTCTGCTGGTATTGCTTGTAAAGCGACATATCGCCTGTGCGCTTCACGCGTATAATCCTGTCAATGATTCCATTTAAGGTTGTCTCCACTGCCTCAGGGTCTGGATTACCCACAACGAGGTTCTTGTAATCCTCGTCTGTTGCTATGGCTGTCGCAATGCTTATAAGTTTTGTTTTCTGGTCTGCTGGAGTCGCTTCCCATCCTGTGAAGTGAAGTTCATTGAATGCTTCAATAATCTTAATAAGAGGCTCTTCATCTGCATCGTTGCCGCCAGCTCCTGCCATAGTAGAATTATTCGGGTCTACAACCGTTTCCGTGTCGTCAAGTTTTACAGTCTGGTTTAGTGCTGTACGTCTTAAACCGTATGTATTCAGATCAACATTGTCAAGTAGGTCTCTCATGTCATCACGGCCTGCTACATTTACATGGAGTCCGGGAATCAGGAAACGCAGAAACCAGAACAGCATTTCCCAATCTTTCCTCTCATAGTCAATGATGGCAGCCACACGGCTATATACCTTTACGAACTGCTTGCACTTTATCTTGAAGTCTGCCTGTCCATTCTCAGGCCATTCAATCTCTTTATTGAACCTCTCTGCTGCCACATCAATGATTGGAGTCCATTTGTCAGATGCTTCACCCTTGAAATAGAGGTCGGAGAACTCGTCAATCTCTTCTTGGTCAAAAACTCCAACCGACAGCAAGGCTGAACGCAATTCGTGAAGCACGTTCACATCTGTTGGCTCGGAGAGCGCCGTTGAAGTATAGAATGGGTCAAACGAAGCCTTTATGTCATCTATCTTGTTGTAGAAGTCGAGAATAAACAGGTCTTCGCTTCTCTTGCCCAGCGAAGGATTAGCTCGGTTAAGACGGGACAATGCCTGAACGGCAAGCACTCCTGTAAGCGGCTTGTCAATATACATCGCAACAAGTTTTGGCTGGTCAAAGCCTGTCAGGTACTTGTTTGCAACCACAAGAATGTGGTTCTCGTCTTTGTCAAACTCTTCTGCGGTCTTTGTTTCCGGGAAGCCGTTGATGCTTGCTTCTGTAAAGTCAGCCCCGCCAATATTCTTTTCGCCAGAGAATGCTATCATGATGCCGAAAGGAAGTTTCTTCTCTTTCTTTATTTCCTGCAATGCTTCATAATAACGGATGGCACACTCTATATCCTTGGTTACTACCATTGCCTTGGCTTTGCCTATCAGCTTGTGGGTGCGGAAGATGTTTGCGTCGAAGTGTGCAAGCATCTGCTCGGCTTTTGCCTTGATGGTCTTAGGCTCACGCTCTACTGCCTTCTTCAATAGCTTTTGAGCTCGTTCGTTGTCGTATTTCGGATTCTCTTCTGTCGATTTAATCAGCTCGTAGTAACTCTTGTATGTGGTGTAGTTGGTAAGTACGTCAAGAATGAATCCTTCCTCTATGGCTTGCTTCATGCTATACAGGTGGAAAGGGTGGAATGAATCATCCTCTCTGTGCACGCCAAATCGCTCCAAGGTCTCTCTCTTTGGAGTTGCGGTGAAGGCGAAGTAAGAGCAGTTGGTTGACATCTTGCGGCTCAACATAAGTTCCATGAGGAGGGCATCTGTCGTCATTTCGCCATCTTCGTTGATAGTCTTCTGTACGGCTGCATTCATCTTGTCTGCTGCCACCCCCGACTGGCTAGAGTGAGCCTCATCAATCAAGATGGCAAAGTTATGGTCGCTCACATCGCGGATTGAGTTGCAAATAAACGGGAATTTCTGTATAGTTGTGATGATTATACGCTTGTTGTTCTCGATGGCAGACTTCAATTCTGCCGACGAGTCGGCATGTGCCACAATCTTGTCCGACTGTCCGAATGCCTTGATATTGTCGGTTATCTGCTTGTCGAGCAAACGGCGGTCGGTAACAATAATCACAGAGTTGTAAAGCGGAGTGTCCAACGACTTAGCGCGCACTGCATCCATTGTGGCAGGACACTCTTTTATGAGCTTGTATGCCAGCCAAGTTATTGAATTTGACTTTCCCGAACCTGCCGAGTGCTGAATAAGATAAGTCTTGCCAACACCCAGCGTGCTAACGTCAGCCGTCAGTTTATTAACCACGTCGAGCTGATGGTAGCGAGGGAAGATAAGCACTCTGGCATTCTTCATTATATGCGGCACTTTCTTCTGTGTTTTGGTCTCGCCATAGTCAAAGAGAACATAGTTCATGATGATGTCCGACAGTACATCCTTCTGTAGAACCTCTTCCCAAAGGTAGGAAGTTTTGAAACCATTTGGATTGACTGGGTTTCCTGCTCCTGCCCCATTCTCCAAGCCTTTATTGAATGGCATGAAATAAGTCTTGTCGAGAGCAAGGCGAGTTGTAAAGTAAATCTCGTCTTTATCGAGAGTGAAGTGTGCCAGGCAACGACCGAAGCGCAGAATCGTCTCTTTTGGGTCTCGCTCTGTGCTCTTATATTGCTTCTGACCGTTCACTCGGGCTGTCTGATGCGTCCATGGATTCTTTAACTCAAAGGTAAACAACGGAATACCATTGAGGAAGAGAACCATATCAAGTTCCAAGCCTGGACGCATATTTGAGAATGTCTGCTGACGAGTAACCGAGAACTGGTTGAGATTGTAAAGACGGTGACTCTCGTCGCTATCCGCAGCGGTTGGTTTTGGATAGAATAGCGTTAAGTGGATGTTGTCCACATCAAGACCCTTGCGAATAACGTCAATCACACCCTGTGTCTCTATTGCCCTGCTTAGCTGCTTTGGCAAAGAAGTTTGCAGATCGCGACCGCGATAGCCGTCAAGGGTGCTTTGCTGAGTGGTTTTGAGGAACGACCACAAGCGGCGAAGGTCAAGAGCCAATGTCTTGTCCATGTCCTTGGGTTGTCCCCAGTAGTATTGGTTACTGGCAGGTGCTTGACTATCCACGTCAGCATCTGCGCCTCGTTCTTCTTGGGTTGTTCCTACGAGGACTTTCTCTATGAGTGATTCAAAGGCCTGTTCGTTAGTGGTGCTTGTATTCATTTTTATTCCTCCTGTTCATAATAATACGAATAATCTATGCCTTTCATAAATAATTCTCTGTCGTCTATGCTATCAGTCAGCGCACTCTTAAGCAGTCGCTTTATCGGCTGAGCATCTACTATGCTTTTGCGCATGGCTTCCAAGTATTCATTTTTGTCTATCATGCTCCAATCTATGCATTTTTTCAGTTGTTTTTTCAACATAAGGTCGAGCCAGATGCGCGTTGAGCGTCCGTTGCCTTCCATGAATGGGTGAGCCACATTCATCTCTACATACTTGTCGGTTATCTCATCGAAAGTATTGTTGGGCATACGTTCGATAGCCTCTAAATTCTGTTGCAGATATTCCGCTCTGCAAAACATCGTGCCACCTTTCGATATGGTCTTGGTCCTGATTTTACCGGCAAAGTCGTACAGACCGCCAAAGATGAAAGCATGAATCTGCTGCAAACATTCTGTTGTGCCAGGCTTCATACTTTCGAGTATGCCACTTTCAAAAAGCGTGTACGCCTTTTTCTTGCTGCGCCCGTCGATGGTATTGTCAGAGTAGGTGAACCAATCAAGAAATGCCGTAACATTTTTGCTTGGCAAGGTTTTTACCACCTCCTCTATATCTTCTTGAGCAAAGCAGTCGGTGGCATATTTCTTACCATCAGCGGCGGTTAATTTCAGTTGACTACAAATTGTAGTCAACTTATCATCATTCTTCTTCAACCTTGTTTTGTGTACGCTCCAATACTTGCGTGGATTGGGGCTCTCGGTTATGGCTGCCACAATATCCACTATAGAGAAGAACCATTTATTCTCCTCTTCGCTCCAGATGGCTCGCACCTCATGGTCGTTATAGAATCTGATGGACTGTTTCATTGTAAATTGTGCATTGTGAATTGTCAACTGACTTTCACTTTTCCCGTTACTACATCATTGATTATTATCTGTTTGCGCTCTTGCAAAAGGGTGATTTGCTTGTTGCAATTTCCTATTATTTTATCGATTGCACCAAGTCTGAAATCCAAATAATCAACTATTTGATTTCGTTCTCTGATAGGAATGTCAAAATAAACAAGATTGCGCATATCATTTAATCCTAAAAATGCTTGTGCACCACCTCGTGAATTAATCTCAACCTGTGTTTTAATCAATCCTCCAATCATATAATAATAAATGAACTTAGCGAGGTTGTAATCTCCATTTGTTTTAAATAATGCAACATTTTTAATGGCGATTTTTATATCTTTTTTTACAATCACACTTTTACCAATATTACCTCCAATCATTGAGGTTAGAACATCATATTTGTCCACGTGAGAACGTTTGTCAATTTCAACAAAATCATTAAAAGAAATCCATTTAACATCCTCAAAACTGATTTCACCTTCAATAAAATCCTTTGATGTTATCAACGGATATGTATTTTTTGAACGTGGCAAATAAGATGGTGTGTCGTGAGTTCCATCTCTAACATCTAAAAATCTTCTCATTGGTACCACCTCCCAATGCTCAGGAATCTCCCCAATCCATTCCACGCAGCTGTCTTTCATTTTGACATTAGGGTCGAGACCTCGGGTAACGACGGAGTTGATGATGATTTGCTTACGCTCGTTTAGCAAATCTATCATCTTTTGCTGTTGCGCAATGGCTGTGTCTATCTTGGCGGTGGCGGCGTCAAGATAGTTTACGATTGCATCTTGTTCTTCGGTGGGAGGCAAAAGAATTGGCAATCTTTTCAAATCAAGCCAACTCAAACTTTGTCTCAATCCGCTACCGTGTCTGTATATTTCCTTAGTAATATCCCAAGTGTGCAAAAAATAATGTATGTATGGCGCATTATATTTTTCATCAACAACCAAACCTAAATATGCACTTGTAATAATACCTTCATTCTTCACCAATCCTGTTCGCAAACTTGTTTTATCGTTTTGTAAATCCGTACATCTGATAATAATATATCCCGGTTTTACAATTTGATAAGTATTGTATTCTGCCGGTACAAGCCCCTCATTTATGTCTTTTTTTATAACGATATTGCCATAACTCAATGAAAGAACAGTATTAAATTCTAACTTACTATTCTTTTCTTTGTTTTCTTTAATAACAGCCAAACCGGGCAATACTTCCCAATGGCTTGGAATATCGCCGAGCCATTTTACGCCACTTGGTTTATATGAATTGTATTGGTTCATAATTGGGTTACATATTGTTAAACAACGACTGAATAAACCCTTGGCTCTCTTGGTCGAGGGCGAGGATGTCGCGCTCGTTTTCTTCGAGGGTGCGCAGCGGGGCAGGCTTGTAGAAATACTTGTTGAATGATATTTCGCAGCCTATCTTAGTGGATGGCAGTTCAATCCATGCATCCGCAACGTAAGGGCGAACCTCACGCTGGAAGTATTCGTAAATATCTTCGGTTACAGGAATCTTCTCACCGTCGCGCAGGTCGCTGTCTGGCTCGTACTGCACAAACTTCTTGCCCTTGGCAATGATGCCATAGTCGGCAAGGCGTTCCTCTCCGATTCCGAAAGTGTCGGTGAGTTCGGCATATTCTTTAGCACCCGGTTTCAGTTCCTTCTTGATAACTGGCTCTGCCTCCGGGTCGGTAACAGACATGGCACGACAGATGGTTTTAAGCTGTCCTGCCGTGAGTTTCATCTTTTCGCTCTTGACTGCAGCAGCTACCTTGTCGGCAAAAATATTGTAATCCGTATAGACATCAGTACCAACAATGTGCATTACCTTCTGTGCTGCCTCCATCAAGTCTTTGCGCTCCTTCCATTTCTTGGCAGAAATAAGCACCTCCAACTGTTTGTCGGTCTTCTTTATCTCGTTGTCTTGCAGATATTCCTTTATTTCTGTAACCTTGTCGGTCAAACCGCTAAATACAGCATCGCCATAAGTCTGATACAGATACTTGCTGAACTCGATGTCTTTGCCATCATAGAGCAGTTCGTCAACCTTCAGGGCAGAGAACTGGGCACGCAGGCGCAGAGGTCGCTCTATGGTTACGGAGAAGTAGCGGAAGTCGTCGTTGTTGAACACCTTGCTGACAATAGGACATTCGTCAGTTGCTTCCTGATTGCTGAATGCCATATAACTCTGAACAATCATCTCTGCATATTCGGGTGTGATGGTACAGTTGCGTGAACCTTGGTTCTTGCGGAGTTTCTCAAATGCCTGGCTGGCATCAATGAGCTGTACCTTGCCTTGGCGGTGTTCGGCTTTCTTGTTAGTCAGAACCCAAACATATGTGGAGATGCCTGTGTTGTAGAAGATATTGTTTGGCAACTGAACAATGGCATCAACCAAGTCGTTTTCGATAAGATAACGGCGGATATTGCTCTCGCCGGAGCCTGCATCGCCAGTGAAGAGCGATGAACCGTTATGTACGCTCGCAACGCGGCTTCCCTGTGGCTGATACTCAACAGGCTTCATTTTGTTTATCTCTTCGAGTATGAAAAGCAACTGACCATCGCTTGTGCGTGGGGTGGAATCGGCTACTTCGGTTTCTCCCTTGAAGTTGGTGAGAGGCAATTCAAAACGATGGTCAACAAGGGCGCCGTCATAATATATACGAGCCTTGTCGGTCTTCCACGACTTGCCATAAGGTGGGTTGGTGATGCAGTAACCAAATGTCTTGCCACGGAAATTGTCGTCGGTAATGGTATTGCCAAGGTGCATACCCGACGGATCTACGCCCTTGATGATAAGGTCTGCCTTACAGATGGCGTAGGTCTCAGGATTGATTTCTGTACCGAACAACTGAATGGCGGATGAAGAAATGCCCAGCGACATAAGGTAGTCGCGACCTTCGGTAAGCATACCGCCAGAACCCTCGGCTGGGTCGTAGAGGGAAATTGTCTTTGGCAGGTTGTCTTTTATTGGTTCAAAAACCAGACGTGCAAGCAAGGCAATAGCATCGCGAGGGGTGAAGTGTGCACCAGTCTCCTCGTTGTTCTCTTCGTTGAACCTGCGAAGCAGCTCTTCGAAGATAGTACCCATGGCAATGTTGCTGAGTGGAGGCAATGGCAAACCGTCAGGATCATTTACTGGGCGGTCGGTGAGGTTAATGTGAGGATCGGTTATCTTCTCAATGACAGAAAGCAGTCGGTCGTTGTCAGCCAGACGCTTTGCCTTGTTGTAGTAGTCGAAGTTGCGGAGCACGTCCTTCACGTTTTCGCTATATCCGTTAAGATATTCAACAAAGTTATTATACAGCAAATCGTTGTTGTCTGTAGCCTGAGACTTTATGCGGTTCAATGTCCACTTGCTTGTATTGTAGAAAGACAACTTCGTAATATCGCAAAGTGCCCCCTCGTCAAAAGATTCTTCATCAAGACCAATTTCACGCTGAGCCTTAATTTCCTCTTCAACAGCATCTTTGGTGGTTTCGAGCAAAGCATCAAAACGACGCAGCACTACCATTGGAAGTATTACATCGCGGTATTGGCCGCGAACAAAGACATCGCGAAGACAATCGTCTGCTATGCCCCATATAAAAGAAACTATTTGAGATTGTGAAATATCCATGATTCTTTATTTTTCAAGTTGAATTAAATAATTCCTTCACGTCCAGCGCCAAGGAGTATTGCTATTTTTAGAGTGTATAGCTACACCACATTACTGTTTCTTCTTGCTCTGTAAAAGCTACTTTTATGCAGCCTGATTTGGCTATAATATTCCGTAAAGACAAAGTATGATACAAAAGTAATATAATTCTATAAAATTGTCGGTATTATCTGGTAAAAGTATTACCAAACTTTATATTTTCAGGTTTCTCCTCTGGATTCCGATGATATTGGCAAGATAAATTAGTTTCTGCGAGATTTACAAAACATCATCTGCGGAAAACTCAAAAATATCACGCCCTCGCAATCCGAAACTTGCGAGGGCGTAATATCTTTCAAAGAAAACGTTATTTCTTGTTTTTCAGATGCTTGTCGAAGAAGTCAAGAGCCTTCTGCTGCATCTCCTTGCTGAAGAAGTGCGGACCGTTGCTTATAAAACTCTCGAAGTTGTCTTTTGTTCCGGCGGCAGTCCACACATCGCCCATAATCTGATAGGCGCGCGTAACGCCGTTTACCGGAAACAACTTGTCGTTTGCACCGTTCATAAACAGCACGGGGCGTGGTGCAATCAGGCTCGCCACATCGGCATAGTCCATCTTCCTTACAAGTCCCGGAATCAGCATGCAATAGGCAGAGCCGCCCTTGTTCTGGTTGTTCTCAAGCGTCATCAGCTGGTCGGTTGTGTTCATCCAGCACACGGCAACGCACGCCGCTACCTTTGGGCTTGCCGCCGCGCTCATCCACGCCCTGAACGAGCCCATAGAGAAGCCCATCACCGCTATGCGGCTCTTGTCAACCTGCGGAAGGGTAGACACAAAATCGATGGTGTGAATGTCGTCCCACGCGATGGTTGCGCCCAGCGATGTTCCCATTTGCAACAGGTTTGCCGATAGTGCCTGCTGAACGTCGTAGTCCGTTCCGCCCTCGGCGCGGCGGTCGCCCCACATCAGCGCATCGGTTACGAAGACAACATATCCGTGTTCTGCCAAGAAATTGGCAACATACTGGTCGTCGTAGCATCGGTGGCACCAATCGCGCGCCACGCTGTCGGTCTTCTGTGGAAGTGAGAGGTACGAAGGGTCGCACATCTTCTCCTTGCCAATGTCGAACGATGCCCCGTGGTCGTGAAACAGAACCACCGTTGGAAACGGACCTTCGCCGTTAGGCACGAAAAGATATGATTTCGCCCTCGAATATTTGCTTATGCTGAATTCAAGTTTCGCTATGCTGTAACTGAAGCTCGCGTTGGCATCGGTCGCGTTGCTCTTTGCCTCTACGTTTATTGGCTGACCGTATGGGCGCGAGCCGAACGCAACGGTTGGCGTCTCGGGCTGAAGGCTCTTCGTCAGTTCGGCATAGGCGGCATTGTGCCATGCCTTGAACTTCGTTCCCTTCTTGGCGTTTCGCCATGCCAGCGGATATTTAAGGTCGTTCTTCAGTTCCTGATAGAACAGCGGCATTGCCTTCTTAATCTCGAAACAAGTGTCGCCGCTCGGAGCCGGAACATGCGGCTTCTTGCGTTGTGCCGAGACCGAAAGTGCGATGCTCAGTAGTAGTGTAGTTGCAAATAAATTTCTGAAAAGCATATTTTTCTGATTTTGTTAAATTATGAGCAAAAGTAGTAAAAAAATGCTTAACTTTACCCGAAATTCGAACACAATGAAAAAACTAACAATTTTGTCGGCTGTTGTGATGATGTTTCTGTCATCTGCCGATGTCATCAGCCAGCCGCTTTATCGCGACGGAAAAACATGGTTTGGAGTAAACTACTGCGCGCCGTTCGCCCACGGATACCGCGTTCATAATCGCCTCGGAAAAGATGCAAAGGAAGCCATCAGCCGCGATGTATATCACATCTGGCGCATGGGAATGAATGCCTATCGCATACACGTTTGGGATGTTGAGATAAGCGACGGCGACGGAAATCTGATAGAAAATGAACATCTCGACCTGCTCGACTATACCGTTGCCGAGATGAAGAAGCGCGGCATTGACGTAACCCTAACGCCCATAGCCTTTTGGGGCAACGGATGGCCCGAGCCCGACGACCTCTCCCAGCCGGGATTCAGCAACAAGAAGGGCAAGGGCGAGATTCTTCTGCATGAGCCGAGCATAAAGGCAATGGAGAACTATCTGAAACAGTTTATGAAGCACAAAAACCGATACACCGGAAACACATACGCCGCCGAGCCTGCCGTTGTTGCCATCGAGGTGAACAACGAGCCTAACGAGCATGCGCTGACCGACAAGCAGGTGACGGCTTACATCACGCGCATGGTAAAGGCTATCAAGAGCAGCGGATTCAAGAAGCCTGTTCTGTACAACATCAGTGAGAATGTGCAGAAGGCTGATGCCACGCTTCGGTCTAACGCCGACGGCTTTACGATGCAGTGGTATCCGCTTGGCTTGTGCAGCGGTGAGCCGCGAGGCGAGAATGGACTTCCGCTGGTGGCGCACTACAACATTCCGTTTGCTGCCGACAAGCGTTTTGCCAACAAACTAAAGTGGATTTACGAGTTCGATTCTGCCGATATGCTTGGCAGTTACATGTATCCGGCAATGGCGCGCGCCTTCCGCGAGGCTGGGTTCCAGTGGGCTACGCAGTTTGCCTACGACCCCTTCTTAGAAGCACCGGTAAATACCGATTACAACACGCATTACCTAAACCTCTGTTTCACGCCGTCTAAGGCTGTGGGAATGTTTATTGCCGGCAAGGTCTTTGCCGAAACCAAGTCTTTGCAGAAGTTCCCCGATTTTCCGCAGAGCAACACGTTTGGATATTGCAGCGTAGACAGTCGCAACGACGTTACGGTCTACAACTCTCCAACTGTCTTTGCCTACACTCGCAGCATTGCCGACAGAGCCGTGAAACCTGTCTGTGCCGACAGTCTTGCGCTTGTTGCAGGCGTGGGCAGCAGCTCGGTTGTACGTTACGGCGGAACGGGCGCATATTTCCTTCAGAAGGTTGCCGGCGGACTCTGGCTTCTCGAAGTCTATCCTGATGCCTTGCTGTGCGACAATCCGTTTACCAACCACAACTCGGCAGAGCGCACCGTGTCGGTAATCCAGAGCCATTGGCTGCCAATAACCGTCGCGCTCGATGCGCTTGGCGACGGCTTCGCTTACCGTCCTCTCGTGCTTAACGACGGCGTTGAGGCTTCGGCAGGAAAGGCTGAGGGCAGAACATTCAGCGTTTATCCCGGTCGTTGGCTTTTGGGCAGCGGAGATATTCCGGATGCTGATATTCTGAAACTTGCGGAATTCAAGCAATGTCCAAGCAACGTTACCGATGCCAAAGTCGTTATTCGCTCGCCGAAAACCGTCGAGGTGGGCAGAAGTCTTTCTGTCGAGGCTGATATTGCCCTTCCTATTCAGAATTCCGAAGGCGCGGTTTCGCAGAAGAATCTGTCGGAAGTGTGGCTCATCGGTTCTGTTAAGGGCGGACGTTATTTCCGTCTGAAGATGCAGAAAACGGTCGGGAATCCTTACGGATATTCGGTAAACATAGGTAATGATATTCTTGCAGAAGAAGGCGTGATTGAGTACAGCGTGGTTCTGCAAACTGCCGACGGCAAGTCGGTGGCTTATCCGTCGGGCATAGCCAAAGACCCGCACCAGTGGGATTTTAGCACGCGCGATGTCTGTCGCACCGAGGTGGTGAAGTCAGATTCTCCAGTCGAACTGTACAACGCCCTCACGGATATCGATGCCTTTCAGATGCGCTGGCAGAAGGGCTGCCGCTTTGTCTATCTGCGCGACGCCCTTCAGATAGGAATAGACAACGCCGCCGACTACAAACGCCCTGCCGGAATGTTGCTCCAGATAGCCGATAAGTTGGCTTGCCGCCCTCGTGTGTTCGAGGCTCTGCAACTAAGGTGCGAGCGGCTCTCGGAGAGCATCACGCTGCAATGGCAGGCTTACACCGCCGACGGAGGCTTCTACACTGCCGAGACCGAACTGGGCGCAGGGGTCGAGCAGTTTACCGTTCCGTTCGAACTGTTCCGCGAAGAGGCTCTGAAGCCTATGCGCGACGGCTATCCGTCGTTTGCATACGCCATGCCTCAACTCTACGGAAAACCGCTCATTTCAAAAGATATAACATCGCTCGTAGTCTGCCTGAAACCGCAGTCGGACAAGGCGAGCATCGCCGTAAAGAGTATCTCGGCGGTTAATCCAGTAAAGTAATTCGTAAGTACCGAAAAAATAAAACTCTATGTGGAAATTTCTTCTGAATATTGTACCGACATTGCTGGTTACTCTCTTCATATTTGCTGTTGTTTATGATGATTCCTTCGTCTTACTTGCAGTGTTTGTTCTCTTGCCATTGATGCTGTTCGTAGCCTTAGCCGCGTTTATGTCGTTTATATATACCCTTTTGGAGAGATATCGGTGGCGCAAAATTGTGTTGGGCTTGCACTTGCTTAATATTGTAATGTTCTTTGTGGCTTTTTTCCTTACCGAATATAAGCCTAAGTCTGTTGCCTATGAGATGGAAGACCACTACGAAGACAACAAGGACGACATCTTAAAACTTGCTGATTATGCCCAGAAAGCCATAAACGACTCGTGCGAACTCTGTATCGAGTACGACTTTTTCCATCCGTATAACAACAGTTTTCCCGATTCTGCGGAGTGTGCCAATATCGGTTTAGACGACTCGGAATTGCAGCAGATAAAGAAATTTATATGGAAAGCGGGCTGTAAGGGAATATGTTTAAAGAATAAAGGTTGGGCTGCGGCGTATTGCCGGGAAAAGGGTTATACTGATTCATGTGATATTCAACGGATTGAATCAGGCGAATCTATTGAAATCTTGTATAAGTGGGTTGGCTTGGGGACGTATTTATACGATATTCCTTTGCATAACACTCCAAAGGATGTATGGAAAAGGCATGTAGAGTCCTCCGAATATTCAAGCATAGAATACAACGACTCCGTAATGTTCTTATACAGAAGTGGAGCTGTAGGAAGCGATTTGTTTGCTGGTCGCGACGAGTACCTCGAAGATAGGAAGAAAAAGTAAAAAAATAAGCCCTCAGAAATTCTTAGAGAAACTTCTGAGGGCATTATGTGAAAATTTATATCGGTCGGATAGTTTAAGCAAACTTGCAGTTGCGCATATCGCCAGTCTCGGCAAGAGCGATGTGCATCTTGAAGGCGTTCTGGAGAGAGTGAGGAGTGTGCAATCCCTTACCCTCAGACAACTTCAGATAGTCCCACAGAAGTTGCTTGTAGTCTGGGTGAGCGCAGTTCTCGATGATGAGGCGTGCACGCTGCGACGGACTCTTTCCGCGAAGGTCGGCAACACCCTGCTCTGTAACGATTACGCGAACGCTGTGCTCTGACGAGTCGGTGTGCGTAACCATTGGCACGATGCTCGAGATAAGACCGCCCTTGGCTGTTGACGGAGTGGTGAAGATTGAAAGGTAAGCGTTTCGTGCAAAGTCGGCCGAACCGCCTATACCGTTCATCATCTTTGTTCCGCTAACGTGGGTAGAGTTGATGTTTCCGAAGATGTCGGCCTCGAGTGCAGTATTGAGCGCAATGATACCCATACGGCGGATAAGTTCTGGATGGTTTGTAATCTCCTGAGGGCGCAGCAATACGCGGTTTCCGAATACGTTCATGTTGTCGTACATCATGTTAAGCGCATCCTCTGTAAGCGAGAGTGAAGAACCTGTAACATAGTTACATCTGCCCTTCATAATCAAGTCCATAACAGAGTTCTGGATAACCTCGGTAAACATTGAGAATGCCGGCACTTCTGGATTGTCGCCAAGTGCGCCGAGCACAGCGTTTGCCACGTTGCCCACACCGCTCTGCAATGGAAGGAATTCTTTTGGAATGCCACCGTTTTTCAGTTCCTTTACAAGGAAGTCGGCAACAAGGTTACCGATGGTCTGAGTCTCCTCGTTTAGCGGAGTGAACGGAGCCATATTGTCGCGGCAGTCGGTCATAACAACGCCAAGAACCTTCTTAGGGTCTACGTCAACGTAGGTTGTACCGATGCGGTCGCCCGGATTTACGATGTTTATTGGCTTGCGGTAAGGCGGAATCTCAGGGATGTAGATATCGTGCATTCCTGTAAGTTTGCCTGTGTGCGATGCGTTAAGTTCGATAAGAACCTTGTCGGCAACCTTTACGAGGGTAGGCGAGATACCTACAGATGTTGAGAGGATAATCTTGCCGTCCTCTGTTATGTCTGAAGCCTCAACGATGGCAACGTCAATTTTGCCAAGGAAGCCGTAGTTTACGTCCTGACCAATCATTGAAAGGTGAACATCGAAGTACTGCACTTCGCCGCTGTTGATGGCTGCGCGCATATCCTTATTGCTCTGGAACGGAGTTCTGAACTTTACAGCGTGGGCAAGCGACAGTTCTGTGTCAATCTGCTTTCCGGTTGCACCTCCAGTTATCAATCCAACTCTGAATTCTTCGCCTTTCTCGTGCAGCGCCTGAGCGTGTTTTGCCAGTGCCGACGGAATTGCCTTTGGCGTTCCAACAGATGAAAATCCACCAATACCAATGGTGTAGTCGTTCTTGATAAGGGATGCAGCCTCTTCGGCTGTTAAAATAGGATACTTCATATTCACAAATGTTTTTTTATTATTATGGAGTGCAAAATTATATCAAATTTTTAAATAAAAGCACATTGGCGTGAAAAAATGCATATTAAAACGCATTTTTTTGTGCCAATGTGCTTAATTTTGAATTATTATAATATTGATATGCAATCGAGAGTGTTTTTATGCAGAATAATTGCAAAAGTATTCTCTTTTGATTGTATATTATTTCATTTCTGCCAGATTCTTGTCTGCCACAAAATCGAGTTTGTTAAGTATGATTACTTCCTTTGCGCGCTCGGCATTGTCGGTGCGGAAAACAAGAATTCCGTGGTTGCCCAGAAGGAACGAATACATGTAGGCAATCGATATTCCCTCGTTCGAGAACAGTTCTATGGCATCGGCGGCGCGTCCCGGCTGGTCGTTCAGCCTGATGGCAAACACATCCGACAGGGCAACGCTTATGCCCGACTCTTTCAGAATCTTGTAAGCCTCGGTAGGGTTGCTACAGATGATGCGGTAGATGCCGTAGTCGAGCGTGTCGGCAATGGTCGATGCGATAATCTGTATCTGCGCCTCTTTCAGCAGTTTCAGAACCTTGAGAAGCGTTCCGCTCTTGTTCTCGATAAAGATTGATAACTGTAATACTGTCATAATACTTGTATTTTACTGGTAAACGGTTCTTAAGTCTTTCATTCTCACGGCCTTGCCCTCGCTCTTAGGCAGCGTTCCCTTTGGCACGAGTTTTACTCTTGGTGTAAGCAGAATCTCGTCCTTCAGGCGGCGTGTAATCTCTTTTGTGAGCGATTGCAGGCGAGTGTAATCGTCGGTAAAGAGTTGGTCGAGTTCCACCTCTACGGTCATGTTATCATTGTCGTTGTCGGTGGTGAGGGTTATGAGATAGTCGGTAGAGAGTTCCTTGAACTGCATCAGAATCTTCTCAATCTGGATAGGGAAGATGTTTACGCCGCGAAGCACCATCATATCGTCCGAGCGGCCTTTCATGCGGTCTATGCGGATGTGTTTTCTGCCGCACGGACAGTCGTAGCCCAGAACTCGCGTAAGGTCGCGCGTGCGATAGCGCAGCAGCGGCATAGCCTCGCGGTTGATGGTTGTGAGCACAAGTTCGCCAATCTCGCCGTCGGGTACAGGTTCGAGGGTCTCTGGGTCTACAATCTCAACGATGTAGTAGTCCTCCCAGAAGTGAAGTCCGTTCTGCTCCTTACATTCAAAGCCCACGCCCGGACCGCACATCTCGCTCATTCCAAACGAGTTGTAAGCCTTTACTCCGAGCATTTTCTCAATCTTCTTGCGCTGTTCCTCAGAGTGCGGCTCTGCGCCTATGGCGAGAAGTTTTAGTTTTGTATCCTTCTTTGGGTCGATGCCAAGTTCGTCCATAACCTCCTTGATGCGAGTTACATACGATGGCACGGCATGTATTGCCGTTGTTCCGAAGTCGGTTATGAACTTAATCTGTCGTAGCGTGTTTCCTGCTGCTGCCGGAACGGTAAGCATTCCCAGTCGCTCGGCTCCGTATTGGAAGCCCAGTCCGCCGGTAAACATGCCGTATCCCGATGAATTCTGGAACACATCGTCGGGGCGTAGGCCAACCATCCACAGGCATCGTGCCACGGCGTTAGCCCATTCGTCGAGGTCTTTCTGCGTGTGCAGAATTACCGTCGGGTTGCCCGTTGTGCCGCTCGATGAGTGCAGACGGACGCATTTCTCCAGCGGAACGCTTCTCATTCCGAAAGGATAGGTGTCTCTTAAATCCTGTTTTGTTGTGAACGGAATTTTGCGGATATCGTCGAGAGTCTTGATGTCGTCGGGTGTGATGCCGGCTTCCTCGAATCTTTTCTTGTAAAATTCCGAGTTCATGCAATGCTTTACTGTTGCTTTCAGTCGTTCAAGCTGAAGTGCTTTTATCTCTTCCCTCGAAAGCGTTTCTTTGTCGGGGTGAAGGAATTCTGAATTTACATCCATGTTTATAGTTTTCTGGTATTAAATTATAGTAAAAAATGTGAGTTACATAAGTCCGTCAACCTCCATCTGTGCCTTGGTGCTGTATGCCAGTCCGGTGGCCGATGCTATCAGCGTGCCGTCTTGGTTGCGCACCATCATGCTGCACGACGGCAGTTTGTGATGCTCGAATACCTCGGTACATTCAGCCGTGAGATGGTCGCCCAGTTTTGCCGACTTGTGGAAGGTTATGCTGTTGCTTATTCCCACGCTCATTGCGCCATGTGTGTTCGAAACGGCGGCGAAGGCAAGGTCGGCCAAGGTGAATATTGCTCCACCTTGGCAAACGCCTGCTCCGTTTAAGTGCCGTTCTTCGACGTCCATCTCCGCCTTGGCGAATCCCTCTTCGATGTGAGTTATCCTTATGCCGTTAGAGGCGGCGAATCGGTCGAATTTATTAAGTCTTTCCAATAAAGTCATCACTTCGTGAATTTGTTCTTTATTGCGCGGTTGTCAATCACCCTCACGCTCTTGCCCTGATAGCGTTCGATGCTTCCCGGAGCCATAATCTTGATGTCAGCCTTGATGGCGATGACGCTCTGCAACTTGGCTGCGAGTTTTTTCTTCAGGGCGAGTTCCTTAACCGTGTCGGTAGAGTAGAATTCTTTTCTTACCTCAACCTGAACCTGAATTGTGTCGAGGTTGTTTACGCGGTCTACGATAATCATGTAGCGTGGCTCGAACTCAGGCAGACTGAGGATTACGCTCTCTACCTGCGATGGGAACACGTTGATGCCTCGGATGATGAGCATATCGTCCGAGCGGCCCATAATCGCGCTCATCTTTATGTTCTTTCTGCCGCACGGACACTCGTCTATTATTAGCGAACTGATGTCGCGTGTGCGGTAGCGCAAAACCGGCATTCCCTCCTTTGTAAGGGTTGTGAACACAAGTTCGCCCTGCTGTCCGTAAGGCAGCGGCTCGAGGGTGTCGGGGTCGATGATTTCAGGGAAGAAGTGGTCTTCGCAGATGTGCGAGCCGTTCTGACATTCGCACTCGTATGATACACCCGGACCAAGAACCTCGCTCAGACCGTAGATGTTGAACATCTTCAGTCCCAGTTTGTTCTGAATCTCCTGACGCATGTTCTCAGTCCAAGGCTCTGCGCCGCAGAGGGCAGCCTTCAGCGAGAGGTCTTCCTTCTTTATGCCCATCTTCTCCATTGTCTCGGCAAGATAGAGCATGTACGAAGGTGTTGCAGCCGTTCCGGTAATCTTCAGGTCGCGCATCAGGCGCAGGTGCTTTTCTGTGTTTCCGGTTGATGTTGGAACTACAGCCGCGCCGATGTTCTCAACGCCGTAGTGAAGTCCCAGTCCGCCGGTAAACAGACCGTATCCGTAAGATACCGAGAATGTGTCTTCCTTCGACATACCGGCTGCGCCGAGGCATCGGCTCACACATTCAGCCCATATCTCGATGTCCTTCTGAGTGTAGCCCACGATTGTAGGGTTTCCTGTTGTGCCCGATGAGGCATGCACGCGTACAATCTCGCTTGCCGGAGCAGCCTGAAGTCCGTAAGGATAGTTGTCGCGGAGGTCTTGCTTTGTAGTAAACGGAAGTTTAACTATGTCTTCAATGCCGTGTATATCGCCCGGTTCGATGCCCAAAGCCTGCATCTTCTCGCGATAGAATTTCACGTTGGTATAGACATACTTTACCAGCTTTACAAGTCGCTTGCCCTGCAAATCGTGCATCTCGTCGCGCGACATTGTTTCTTTTGCCTTATTCCAGATCATTTTTTAAGAGTGAGATTAAGAGAGTTAGTTTTGTCAAATTTTGTGATTTTGTCTGAATTCTATGATGCGTTCCTCGAACAGAGGGAACTGCTCTTGCGTGATGAACGATGTGCACACCCTCACGCCCTGCTGCGTGCTTCCCATCGTGTCGAGAGGGAACACGGCAATTCCATAGAACATCAGTTCCTTGCTAAGTTCTATGTCGGTCATGCCCGGATACTGTACGGTGAAGTAGAATCCGTCGGCAAGCGGTGCGCCCATGTCGTTGTCGTAAACCAGATAGAAGTCGTTGGCAAGCAGAACCTTCTTCATGAACTCGGCTCTGCGTCCGTACTCGCGCACCTCGGCAACGAAGTTGAACGTGCCGTCGCAGGCAGCCTCCATCATGGCAGCCATGGCGTGCTGTGTTGAGTGCGTAACGCCGCTCGAAAGCGTGTACATAACGCGGTCGTAGAAGAATTTTCCGAATGCGCCCACGCCGAAGTTCTTCTGTAGGGCAGGGAATACTCTTGCCGACAGTTTGTTTGATATGCAACTTACGCCAATACGCTGTCCGGCATAGCTGAATGCCTTTGAGCCTGATATTGACAGGATATAGTTGTCGGTATATCGTGCCACCGAAGCCTGATAAGGTGCTTCGTAAGGGTGCGAAAGGTCGTGGCGGAAGTCCATTGCAAAGTATGCAAGGTCTTCGAGCACGATGGTGTCGTATTTTGTTGCCAGTTCGCCAATGCCCTTCAGTTCGTCCTCGTTAAAGCAAACCCACGACGGATTGTTAGGGTTTGAATATACGATGGCGGCGATGTTGCCCTTCTTTAGGAACTCTTCCATCTTGGCAATTAGTTTGTCGCCTCGGAAGTCGTGAATGTCGAAACTTGTCGTCTTCAGCCCGATAATCTCGCATTGTGTTGTCTGCACGGGGAATCCCGGATGGATGAACAGAACCGTATCCTTCTCGGGAATGGCGTGGCGTATTGTTGTAAACACGGCGAAAGTGCCTTGCATTGAGCCTGTTGTGGCTACGCATCCTTCGGGTGCAACATCAACGCCGATGTATGCCTTTATGAACTTAGATGCAGCCTCTTTCAGTCTTGGAATACCGCCGTTTGGAGGATATGCAGCCGCACATCCCTCGGCAAGAGCCTTGGCCTCGGCATCCATTCCAATCTTGCTTGGCTTCAGGCCCGGAACGCCCATCTCCAAGTGGATGAAAGGCTTTCCGGTTTTCTTTTCGAGAACTCTCGAAAGGGTTGCGATATCGCGAATTGTAGCCGTTGAGAAGTCGTCGAGCCCCATCTCGCTTATTGTTGAGGCTACAATCTCATAGTCTATCGGAGTCTGTTTCATTTTGCTGACTCCACACCTTTGTCAAACGCCTGAAGGTTTGCATTCACGATAGCCTCGCCCTTGCGTGCGAAGATGCTCTTTATTGCCTCGCGTAGCTGTTCAACCGACACAATCTCGATGTAAGGTGCAGCCATGCCCAGCAGAACCATGTTGGCAGCCTTTGCCATGCCCAGTTCGCTTGCTATCTTCTCGATGTCGAGTTTTACGCTTGGCATTGCGTCGAGTTCCTTGTTCAGTTCGGCCTCGTCGGGATAGTTTGGAATGTTGATGAACGGCTTGCTGCTTGTTACAATCTTTCCGTTCTTGCTAAGGTATGGCAGATAGCGAAGAGCCTCCATCGGCTCCATAGAGATTATCACATCAGCCTTGCCAAGGGCGATGAGGTCTGAGTAAATCTCGTCGGTAGAGAGGCGCAGATTGCTCTGTACGTCTCCTCCGCGCTGGCTCATTCCGTGAACTTCAGCCTGTTTAAGATGCAGACCAGCCTGTGTTGCGGCCTCGCCTATGATGGTTGCGATTGAGAGGATTCCTTGTCCGCCCACACCGCATAGTATGATATCTTTCTTCATCTTGTTACTTGTTTTTTTTCTTTGCTTCGCGCAGATGACGCTGGAGTGTCTGCATACATTCTCTTCGCGGAATTATTACAGAAACGCCGTTGTATTCAATCTCTTCTTTTATAACGCGTGTAATCTCTTCCATGTTCTTTGGCAGCGGCACAACCACGCGTACGTGCTCTGGCTCAACGCCCAGACCAAGGCAGATAGCCTCGTACTTGTTTGTTCCGGCGCTGTCCTGGCCGCCTGTCATTCCGGTTGTAAGATTGTCGGAGATTACAACCACGATGTTGCTCTTGTCGTTTACGGCATCGAGCAGACCTGTCATTCCAGAGTGTGTGAATGTTGAGTCGCCTATGATTGCGACAGAAGGGAAGAAGCCAGCATCGGCAGCACCCTTGGCCATGGTGATTGATGCGCCCATGTCAACGCAGCTTGCAAGAGCCTTGAACGGAGGAAGTGCGCCGAGAGTGTAGCAGCCTATGTCGCCGAAGATGCGATAGTCGGGATATGTTGCAAGAACCTCGTTAAGAGCGTTGTACACATCGCGATGGCCGCAGCCTTGGCACAACTGCGGAGGACGGCCTGCAAGATTCTTTGCGCTCTCGAATACTGCGCCGTAAGGCTTTCCGAGAGCCTTTGCCACGCTGTCGGGAGTAAGTTCGCCTGTGCGTGGAAGGTCGCCCGTGAGTCTGCCCTTCAGCGGATATCCTGCGCCGAGCAAGCCTCTTACGTCGAGTTCAACAACCGGCTGACCATCTTCAACCACGATTATCTCGCTGCATTTCTCGGCCAAAGCCTTAATCTTAGCCTCTGGCAGCGGATACTGAGATATTTTCAGGATGTTGGCAGCCTCGCCGTTGAGTGCTTCCTTAACGTAGTTGTAGGCAATTCCGCAGGCAATGATGCCCAGTTTTCCGTTGCCGTTTTCAACCTTGTTGTATATCGAATTTTCGGCTGCGCTGTTCATCTCGCTCTGCTTCTCGATGAGCGCGTCGTATTTCTTTCGTGCAATTCCCGGAAGGAGAACCCAGCTGTCCTTAGAAGGGTTCAGCTCGTTCTGCTTGCGAGCCTCGCCAATCTCAACGGCTGCGCGAGAGTGTGCCAGTCGGGTTACAACGCGCAGAAGCACAGGCTCTTTGATAGCCTCGGAGTAGTCGAACGCCTTAGCCATCATGTCGTAGGCTTCCTGCTGGTTAGACGGTTCGAAAACAGGAATCATGGCAAATTTTCCGTAGAAGCGAGAGTCCTGCTCGTTCTGCGAAGAGTGCATCGAAGGGTCGTCGGCAGCAAGTACAATCAGGCCGCCGTTTACGCCTGTTATGGCTGAGTTGACGAAGGCATCGGCACACACGTTCATTCCAACGTGCTTCATGCACACC
>R24__coassemble_487_pt1 | contig 26499 bp, 15 predicted proteins | sample R24__metabat2_low_PE_011 | metagenome-assembled genome bin R24 | reverse complement strand
ACTGGGCTTCGGGGAGGATTTTTATTGCCTTTTGAGTTTTACCGGACAGCAATAATTTATAAAATATAGAAGAAAAATGAAAAATAATGCGAATTATTTGTAACATAATTTAAGTGGATTTTGAAAAATATTTTATAGTTTTGTATCGGAAATAAGAAGTAATTAAATAAAAAATAGGGAAAGCATATTCTAATATCATTACATTTGAAGTTAATAATTATCGTGAGATATAATTTTGTGCTGTTATTTTGAATTCTCATATTGATTCTAAATTTACAGTTTACTATTATCAAAACTCAAAGGCTTTGCGTGGAGCAAGGTCATGGTGAAAAAATTACTGTTTATCTAAATTTTATAAGCCTTAAATAAAATTAAGAGCTTTTGGTTTTAAGTGGGTTATAGATTTTAATAATAGCCAAAAAATCATAAATGAACTAGTTTCCGCAAGAATGTTGAGTAAACTTTCTTGCGGTTTTGCTTTTTAGGACTATCTATTCACAGAAAAAACTTTTTTGCTTCGATTTTACTTGTTGAATTGTCGTAAAACGTAATTTAGCACACTACTTAAACTGAAAGTCCAAAATGCTATATACTTGTAAAACAGGGTTATTTTGTTGAAATCGGTTCACACCTTATTGTATATTGCAGGTGTGTCGTCTGTAATTTTGAGGTGACAAAAAACAGCGTTTTTGCTCTATTTGAACTCTTAAAAAATGTTAAAATGTTAAAATTTATCTTAACAAACTAAAATAATTCCGTTTTTATTTGATGGTATAAAAAAAATACTTATTTTTGCCGATGTAATTCTATTGTAAATCTAAAGTAAGGTTGAGATGAAAAAAATACTTTTCACATTGCCGATGCTTATATTCTGCGCAACGGTTTTTGCTCAGAACTATAACTATACGAGTTTATATAGCCCTGCTAATAGTGTATATACTTCTTCGTCTTGCGATATCGATGTAGGAAAGGAGGCGTATTTTAAACCGACACAGAGTTCAACAGAGTATTCTGGCTTTAAGTTCAATCTGTCGGCTAAGGTCTCTGGCTTGCAGATTATCGTTTACAACAAGTCTAATCAGGTTGTGAATACAGTTACCATGCCTTCTACTGTAAGCAAGTTCGACGTATCTGTTGCTGCTGCTGATGGTGTAGTTGGCAAGATTGGACTGAAGAATACTGGCTCTTCAAAGGTTACTTTGAAGGCTCCTACCGTAATGTTCGTTAAGAGAAAGGTTAGTTCTAATGTGAAAGGTATCTTGTCATACTTCTCTATAGGAAATGCATATCCAGATGCGTCAACAGCAACAATTTCTGCTGCTCCTTCGGGAAGTACAGGTACAGTTACAGCAACCTTTGCTGCTGGTCAGGAGGTTGGATGGGGCGTGCCTCATGATATTTCTGCATTCAAGGCTTTTGTTGTTACGTTGGATGCAGCAGCAACAACAAAGTACATTGTTTCGCTTAATTATAAGAATGGTTCAAAGACTAGTAGCGATACATGCTGGATTTCAAAGGGAAAGACAACAGGTGTTGTGCGCATTACCTCTAACGACCGTGCATATCTTGAAAGTGTGAAGATTAAGGCTGAGGCTGCTGCAAGTGCAGTAAAAATCAAGGCACCGTTCTTGTTGTCAAATCAGACATTTACTGTTGCTGGCGGTCAGGTTACAGATGCAGGCATAGGTACTTCTTGGACTACTCCGGGCGAAGCAGGCGAATGTTCTCTCACCGAACTTTATGATTTGTCTGCACAGACAATGACAACTGCAACATATACTGTTCCGAATTCAACTTCACAGACTGTGGTTTGCGATTTCAACTTCAACGATCGCTTCTTCTTGTGGAATTACCCTACAAAGCGTAATTTCATGAAGGTTACAAATTCCACTTCGTCAAATGTGTTCTATTCAGTAGACTATGTAGTGGTTAAGTTTAAGAATGCTTTGAGCCTTGGCTCAGACGACTATATCAGACTGAGTATTGCACCAAGTGCAACAATGACAGACTTCTGGTCAACTGAATCTACAGTCAGAAATGGTCAGGTAGTTGTTCTTGATGTTGCAAATGCAAAGAACTCAGCCGGTACAAAGATTACTCAGGTTCAGCGTTCAAGCATTCAGTGGATTAAGTTGATGAAGCACTTGAAGGGTACTGGTATCACAGTTGTAGATGCATATTGTGTCTTGTCAAGTACTGGCTATCAGGGAGTTGATGAACTTGAGGCAGACGACCTTGAGGTTGTATCAACAGAGTTCTATTCTGTAAAGGGACAGAAACTTGAAGTTCCTTCACCAGAAGGTGTAACTTTGGTAAAGAAAACGTACTCAGACGGTTCTGTTAAAACCACGAAGGTTTACGGATGCCGATTCTGAGAAAAAAGAAAATTTGTTACTTGAGATTTAAAATAGAATAAGGCGAAGCGAATTTGTTTGTGAAAACAGATTCGCTTCTTTAGTTTATTTGTGCAATGATTAGATAAAATAGTACAATGCTACCAGATCTTTTTGTTCTACCTTTGCGTTATAACAAATACAAAACTATGATTGATAATATGAAAAGACTTATTTTGTCCTTACTCATGGCTTTTATCTGCACCTTATATATATGTGCACAGATAAGAGGCAGGGAAATTAGCGTAATGGTTACTCCTGACCGTGATAACTGGACTTATAAAACTGGTGAAACCGCTACGTTTACAATACAGGTTTACAAGGCGCAATGCCTGCTGAAGGGTGCTGTGATAGACTATGAGCAGGGCGAGGAAATGTATCCCGAAGTTACGAAAAATAATGTCACGTTGAAAGATGGAAAACTGGTATTGAGAGGCAAGCTTTCCAAGCCCGGATTCTATCGCGTGAAGGTGACGGCAAAGGTTAACGGAAGAAATTACGATGGAATGGCTACCGTAGCATATAGCCCCGAGAACATAAAGCCTTGTGCCGAGATGCCATCGGATTTTGATACCTTCTGGACTAATTCGCTGAAGGAAGCCCGAAATACTCCGCTTGAGCCTACGATGGTGCTGCTGCCAGAACGTTGCACAGAAAAGGTAAACGTCTATCAGGTAAGTTTCCATAATATCCGATGGGGCAGCAGAACGTACGGAATCTTGTGCGTGCCGAAGGCTGAAGGCAAATATCCGGCGTTGCTCAGAGTGCCGGGAGCTGGAATCAGACCATATTATGGTGATGTGCAGACAGCCGAGAAGGGTGCAATAACATTAGAGATTGGAATCCACGGCATACCTGTTACTTATACGCAAGACTATTACGATAAACTTTTCAAAGGTGCATTGTATAACTATTGGGAGAGCAACAGCGACGATCGCGATGCCTTCTATTACAAAAGAGTCTTTGTCGGTGCTGTAAGGGCAGTCGATTTTATCTGCTCTCTGCCTCAGTTCAATGGCAAGCAACTCGGCGTGTCTGGTTCGAGTCAGGGCGGTATGTTGTCTTTCGTTACGGCGGCCCTCGACAGTAGAGTTACATTCTATGCCGTTGTCCATCCGGCAATGTGCGACCATACTGCATCGTTGAAGAAGCAGCCATGCGGTTGGCCACATTATTTCTACGGAAAGAAGGCCGATGACAAGAAAGTGACTGTAAGCCGTTATTACGACGGAATAAACTTTGTTCGCAGAATAAAAGTGCCGGGATGGTTCTCGTTTGGCTATAATGATGATGTTGTTGCGCCAACATCTATGTATGCAGCATATAATACCGTTTCTGCCCCTAAAGAGTTCAAACCTTATTTGCAGACTGGTCATTATTGGTATCAGGAGCAGTATGATGAATGGAATGAATGGATGTGGAAACAGATGGATTTGTAGAAATTAACGTTCGTTTTTTGCTAACTGAACTTTACATTATGCAAAAGTTGCAAATGTTAAATATTCTTAATGATAAAATAGTTTTAAAAAACGAAAAAATAGTATTATTGTTGTATGTACTTAATGTATATTTTTGTAATAGAAGTAAAAGAGAATAGCCATTAATTTAATAAACCAGAGATTAACAAAAAAGGTTATAAACCTTTAATTTACAGTAGATATGGATTTAATTACTAGAAAACAAGCGCTAATGGCAGGAGCATGTATTGCCTTCTTGCTGGGCGGTACTCCTGTGCAAGTATTCGCCTCTAATGCTTCAGTACCTGTTGAAGCAAGCGCACCGACACAGAAAGTCGTGGGTACTGTAGTTGATCAGAGTGGTGACCCGATTATCGGCGCAAACGTGCTGGTAAAAGGTACACAGAATGGTACAATTACAGATTTTGACGGACACTTTACTATTGAAGTGCCAAAGGGAGCAACACTTGTTGTCTCTTACATTGGCTATCTTCAGCAGGAAGTGAAAGTTACCGGCGACAATTTGAAAATTCAGTTAGCAGAGGACTCTAAGAGCCTCGAAGAAGTTGTGGTAGTTGGTTACGGTGTTCAGAAGAAGAAACTCGTAACTGGCGCAACTGTTCAGGTGAAGGGTGAGGAAATTGCTAACCGAAACACCGTGAGCCCTCTGAGTGCATTGCAGAACCAGAGCCCGGGTGTTAACATCGTACAGACATCTGGTAAGCCGGGTGCAGGATTCAATGTTAATATTCGTGGTGCGGGTACAAACGGAAATACCACTCCATTGTATGTTATTGACGGTGTTGCAGGTGATATCAACTCTTTGAACCCTGCCGATATTGAGAGCGTTGATGTACTGAAGGATGCCGCTTCTTGTGCCATCTATGGTGCGCGAGCAGCCAACGGCGTTATCTTGGTTACTACAAAACAAGGTAAGTCTGGCAAGGTTTCTGTAAGTTATGACGGAAGCGTTGGCTGGCAGAACATGGTTAAGATTCCTAAGCAACTTAATGCGAAGCAGTATATGGAAGTTATGGACTTGACCAGGATGAACGACGGCAAGGAGGCTCACGACTGGTCTAAGTATATTCCAGCAGATAAATTGGCTGCTTATCAGAACGGCACAGACGAGGGTACAAACTGGCTTGAAATGTTGCGCAACAAGAATGCGGTAACTACAAGTCATGCCTTGACATTATCAGGCGGTTCAAACTATTCTAAGTTTGGTGCTGGTGTAGGCTATCAGTATCAGGACGGTATCATTGGTGGCAAACTTGCTCCGTCTGATTATTCGCGTTTCACTATCCGTCTGAACTCCGACCACGTTTTGTGGCGTTCGGGAGATAGAGACGTCTTGACTCTTGGCGAGAATGTGTATTTCCAGCACACAACCAACCGAGGTATCCAGATTGGTAATATGTATGCTAATGCAATCTACACAATGTTGCATACTGCGCCTATTATTCCTGCATATAATTCCGACGGAAGTCTGTTTACTGGAGACGATGCTACAAGCAACGGCTGGGATTTGATTGGCTTGAACCAGTATTTCGGTAACCCTCTGAACCAGATTCTTAATTCGCAGAATGCGATGAACAAGAGCCGTAATCTGAATTTTAATGCAACAGGATATATCACAATCTCTCCAATCAAGGGACTTACATATAAAGGACTTGTTTATTACAAGAACTCTTCAAGTCTGTGGAAGGGCTATGATACCAAGTACTTCAATAATACCAATGCCCAGAAGACAAACGATGTGTTGAGTGAAAACATGTCTATGGGCTGGAATTGGGGTACAACTCATACCTTGAACTATAAGTTCGACGTATCAGAACATCATTTCGATGTTCTTGTTGGTACTGAGTACTCTCGTGAGGGTAACGGTATGGGTGAAAACCTTGGTATTCAGGTTGCAAACAATATATTTGAGAACAGCTGGGAGAATGCTTATCCAGCAAACTTCTCAGGTCGTGACGGAAGTGCAACCCTTCCTTACGACGGTAATACACCTTGGGACGATCATTCTATATTGTCTTACTTCGGTCGTTTGAATTACGACTATAAGGAGACATATATGTTTAGTGCAATTTTCCGTGCCGATGGCTCATCAAACTTTGCTGATGGACATCGTTGGGGCTACTTCCCTTCATTCTCTGCCGGTTGGGTACTTTCTAACGAGGCATTTATGGAAGGCACTAAGGACTATCTCGATTTCTTGAAGATTCGTGGTTCTTGGGGTCAGAATGGTAATGAGGGCATCGGTGCTTACAAGTATCTTGCTTCATACTCTTTCGGTGCATACGGTCAGTACTCATTCAACAACGACAAGAATGTGGGTACAACTGGTGGTTACCCTTCACGCTTGCCAAACCCAGAATTGAAATGGGAGACATCTGAGCAGTTAGACCTTGGTTTCGATGCTCGTTTCTTGGACAACAGATTGAATGTAAACTTCGATTACTATCAGAAGAAAACTAAGGATTTGCTTATTGACGTGCCTGTAGCTGCTGTTCTTGGTGGTCCGTCTCAGGGTCAGAATGCCGGAACTATTAAGAACTCAGGTGTTGAACTTGCCCTTTCTTGGAACGATAAGATTGGTTCTGATTTCAACTACAACGTAGGCTGGAATATTGCAACAAACAAGAATGAGGTTACCGAGGTAAACAACGGTTCTGGTTATATCAATGGTGCTGAAGGTTTGCTTTCGCAAGGTACTACTTTTATGGCTCGTATGGAGGAGGGAGAGCCTTTGGGCTACTTCTATGGCTATAAAACTGCAGGTGTAATTCAGAACACAACAGATTTGCAGAATTATCTTGATGCAAACTGTGGCGGTGATGCAAGCCATTCTCTTCAGGGTTCAAACATCAAGGCTGGTGACTTGAAGTTTGTTGATACAAACGGTGATGGATTTATTAACGATAAGGATAAGACAAATATCGGTAATCCTCATCCAACCGTAACAATGGGCTTGAATCTTGGATTCGACTATAAGGGACTCGATTTCTCTATCTCTGGTTACGGCGCATTTGGTATGCAGGTTGCACACTCTTACCGTCGTTTTGGTGATAGCCAGTACGACAACTGGTCTACAAATGTTTACAACTATTGGAACGGCGAGGGTACAGGTAACGGACGTTATCCAATTCTTACTGCTGGTACAAACACCAACATGATTCAGGTTTCAGACCTTTATGTTGATGATGCCGACTACTTCCGTATTCAGTCGCTTACAGTAGGTTACGACTTCAAGAAGATTTGGAAGTCATGCCCATTCCAAAAGTTGCGTCTGTACTTCCAGGCACAGAACCTATTTACAATTACAGGATACGACGGTATGGATCCTGAGCAGGGTTCATCAATCGCAACGGAATCTTGGGTAACAGGCGTTGATATCAGTAACTATCCAAGTCCAAGAACATTCTTGTTTGGTGTTAATGTTAAATTCTAAAACTGCTTATACAATGAATGCTATTAAATATTTATTAGGTACTGCATTGATGATTGGAGGACTTTCTTCATGTACGCTCGATGCAGTAAACTATAAGGAGAAAGACCAGTCAAACTTCCCTGTTACTGCGGAAGATCAGGCTCAGGCACTTGCTGCCATATATCAGAACCTGAATGTGGTTAATGCCAATCCGCAATGTTCGTACTTCTACTATGCAACATTGGCATGTGACGATGCTTACGGTGGCGGTGGTGAGAACGATATCCTGATGCAGGCAGAAGACCTTATGCTGAATTCGACTGCCAATATGACAGAGCAGTTCTGGATTGACAGATATGTAGGTATTGGCCGTGCTAATGCATTGCTTGATGCACTCGAAAAACAAGGAGAGAGTGTCGACCCTCAGACAAAGGGCGAGGCTTTGTTCCTTCGTGCATACTACTACTATGAGTTGGCTTCAATGTACGGAAATGTTCCTGTTGTAACAAAGGCTGGTTCGCCAATTCCAGATCAGCCAAAGGCTTTTGAGGTGTGGGGACAGATTTTGCAGGACCTTTATGAGGCTGCAACCATAATGCCAGCAACACGCAAAACCGACGGACACGTTGACAAGTATTGTGCAGAAGGTATGCTCGGTCGTGCTTGGCTTTACTACACAGGAATGTACTGTAACGGTGAGGATCTTGCTGCTCTTACAAGTACAAATTATCAGCCGCTTACATCTGTAACACTTCCAAACGAAAAGGTTCTAACAAAAGAGGATGTAATAAAGTGTATCGACGATTGTGTAAACAATTCGGGCTACAGCCTTGTAAAGGACTTCAGAACCCTTTGGGCTTATACAAACAGATGTACAGTCGAAGACTACGCTTATACCAAGGGACAGGATCTTGTTTGGGTTGAGAACGATGAGAATGGTACAGCCAACGCTGCACAGACAGAGCGTATGTTTGCCATCAAGTTCAACAAGCAGGCTTCATGGAGTACAACAATCGGTTATGCTAACGGATATGCCCTTCACTTCGGTGTTCGCGGTACTGCCGTGTTCCCATTCGGAGCAGGCTGGGGTGCTGGTCCTGTAGCAACAAACCTTGTTGATGACTGGACAAATGCAGAGCCAACAGATATGCGTAGAAATGCAACTATACAGGATATGCAGAATCTTGAAGGATTTGCATTTGGCGGTGGTGGCGACTTTATGCAGGAGACTGGCTACTACGACAAGAAACTCTCTCCAATCGAGGCAAAGAAAGAAGACGGAACAATCTCTGTCTGCTTTGAGAACCTTATGTATCCGGGTGGTTGGGATACAGCCGGCGAGGAGAACTTGCAGTTGAACAACATTCACGATTTGGTTTTGATGCGTTTTGCCGAGGTTCTTCTTATGCAGTCTGAGCTTAAGGAAGACGCCGATGGTATGAACAAGGTGCGTGCCCGTGCTGGACTTCCTGCTGTTTCTTACTCTCTTGAGGCTATCCAGAATGAGCGCAGATGGGAGTTGGCATTCGAAGGTGTGAGATGGAACGACATCCGCCGCTGGCATATTGCAGCCAAGGCTCTCGACAAGCAGACGGGTACTAAGATTTACAACCGTGGTATTGCTACAACAAATGCCCGTGCGTCTTATTCATACTCTGAGCGTTACAACGCAACAGCCGGTTTTGCTAAGATTCCAGAGACACAGGTACTCTTGATGGAAGGCAAGTTGGCACAGAATCCGGGTTGGGATGACGCAACATCAACTTATGCCAAGTGGTAATCATTATTGTTGAACTTTAATTGAAAAGCAATGAAAAAGATATATATAGCAATTCCTTTGGCAGCAATGATGCTGGCATCTTGCGACCCTTCGGAAATTGACTTGGGCTCACCAAGTGCTGCATATTCAGAAAGTGCTTTGTCTGAGGGCTTCAACTTCGTTCAGTACAGCGACGAGGCGCACACTCAGCAGGCTGCTGACGGTAATTACTTTACTTATGCTACAAATCCAAATGAGCCTGTACAGATTGTAACAGTAAATGCTGATGGCGAGGAGACAATCATCGGCTACGGCTCAACCGGTTCGTTCAAGATTGTTCCGAAGCGCGGACAGAGCCAGAACGTTCAGTTCTTCGTTCGCCTTAAGAATCAGGACGGTTCTGTAACGCAGGTAGAGAAAAGTGCCAATGTGTATGTTCCTGCTGAGTTGACTCCTGAGATGCGCTATCTTGTAAGTGACGCATACGGCGAAAAGATATGGACTTGGGATACAGAGTTCCGTGCCGACGAAGGCTGTTGGGGTAATATCGGTTACGCCGGCTGTTCTGGTGAGGAATTTGCTGCAACAGGCGGTGGTTGTATATGGTGGGGCGCAAAGCCTGAGACTCTTGCCGAAGCCGACCAGCGCAAAAATGCCGACCAGGTAGAACTTACCGGTGAGGAAGACCGCAATGCCTATATGGTATTTACCGAAGACGGAAAGATTCTGACATACGATGCCAAAGGCAAAGAAATCCGTAGTGGTAGATTCGAAGTTCAGGGATATACAGGCGAGCGCAAGTATGCATCAATTGATGGTAGTCAGGCTGCATGGTCTTTGGGTACATTCAAGACAACAGCAGGTTCTATTCTGTTCCCATTCAAGATTAACGGCAAAGGTGCGAAGCCAACTGACTTCGAAATCCTTCAGCTCGATGCAAACCACTTGAAACTTGTGTATGTTGCTCCGGGCACAGGCTCATGGAAAGAGGCTACATGGTGGGCGTTCAAGAGCGTTGGCGATGCTGAGGCTTCGCTTACAAACTTTGGTTCTAAAGACTGGACTTGGGATACCGAGTTCCGTGCTGACGAAGGCTGTTGGGGTAACATTGGTTACGCCGGCTGTTCTGGTGAGGAATTTGCTGCAACAGGCGGTGGTTGTATATGGTGGGGCGGTAAGCCAGAGAATCTTGCCGATGCAGACCAGCGTAAGAATGCAGGCGGTGACCCTGTTTGTGGCGAGGAAAATCGCAATGCTTATATGACTTTCGACTGGAAGAATAGCACAATCTCTACTTACGATGCTTCTGGCAATAAGATCAGAGGCGGTAAGTTTGCTATCACAAACTGGAAGAACGGTAAGCGTTCAATTTCATCTATCGATGGCGGACAGCCTGCTTGGGCTCTTGGAACTCTTGAAACAGACGCAGGTTCAATCTTGTTCCCATACAAGATTAACGGTGGTGGTGAAAAGCCAAAGTCATTTGAGATTCTTCAACTCGACGGCGACCACTTGAAACTTGTGTATGTTGCTCCGGGCACAGGCGCATGGAAAGAGGCTACATGGTGGGCATTTAAAAAGAAGTAATAAACTTTAAAACTATTATGCTCCGTCTGTGTCGAAAAAAAGGATGCAGACGGGGCTTTTATTCTTTATTTTTGTGATGATGAGAAAAAAAGTGATTTTTTTGTTGCTGTGTGTTGCTTCCTTGTCGATAATGATGTCGTGCCAGAGCAACGACAAGAAGTTATGCCGTATTCACGGTGTGATGGAGTCGTCAAGATGGAACGGAAAGCGGATTTTCCTTGTTCCGATGTTTGGTCCGCAAGATTCAGAGCATGTAGACTCGGTTGTGATAAAAGACGGCAGTTTTGAGTTTGTAGCCGACACTACCGAGATGAAGGTGATAAGGGTTGACTATCATTTCCGCGACGGAGCGCAGGAATTGCTTGTCGTGTCTGAACCGGGAGACGTGTACGTTAAGATTGGCGCAAACAGTACATCGCACGGAACGCCTCAGAATGATTCGCTTCAGGTATGGAAAGAGCATATAGAGCGTTTTAACAGCGAATATAATGCTTTGCGCGCGCAGGCTCATAAAGACGGAAACGGCAACTTGTTGATGACCAAAGGAAAGGAGATACAACGAGAGTTGAGGGAATACAATGCCAAGATGCGCGAAAACATGAAAAGTGGAGTATTCTATGACTTCCTGAAAAACAGATAAATAATGACAGACAAGCGGTACTACTGCCTGTTTCATCTTTGGCTGAGAAAAGGTATCGTTTGTCCGTCATTAGATGTTTGCGATTTCTCAAATTAAGTATTATCTTTGCTGAACCTTTCTGAAAATTACTAAGTAAATGATTGCTTTAAAACTTTTCTTCAAGAAAAATGCAAGATTGTTGATGACGGTTGTGTACGCCATAGCCGTGTACCTGTGGTGGGGAGTATGCCATCCGGCAGACTTGGCGTTTCAGGAACAATATCAGATGTTTCTTTTTAACTGCGGATATCTGGCTGAACGCGTATCGGTTGCTGGTGGAGTGGCAGACTATGTTGCCGAGTTCATCATCCAGTTCTTCTACTATCCGCGTTGGGGAGCATTATTTATGGTAGCCTTGTATGTGCTGCTTCAGCATACAACATGGCTTTTGCTTAAAAGAATATCAGGGAATGACAGCTTTCATGTGTATATGGCATCGTACATTCCAGCCGCATATCTGCTGTATGCTATGGGTGACGTTAGCGTTATGCTGTCTTTGCCCGTTGCTTTGCTGATTGCCGTAGCCGTATCTTTGCTTTATATCCGATGGCAGACGGATAGCAGGCTTCTGCAAATTTCAGTCTTTGTGCTGTTTGTTCCTTTTCTGTATTGGTGCATCGGTCCGATGATGTTTCTTTCTGTTGCCGTTGTTTTGTGTAACAGACTGCTTTCTTCCGAGGGAATGTTTGGCAAGGGCGCAAGGGCGTTTTTCATAGTTGCTTATAGTCTGCTGACGGTTTTCTGCATCTCGTACTTCTGCATGAAGCAGTATGTTTGGTACGACGTGTGGTTTGGCATAAACTACTATCGAGTGCCAATGGCTATGATGCAGCGCGTGCCATCGGTAATATACACGCTTCCGCTTGTTCTGCTGGCTATTCTGCTATTGGTACGGTTGGCAGGGAGGCGGCTTGACGGCATATTGGCTTCTGTCATTATGCAGATATCCGTTGTCGTAATGTTCTGCTTTGCTGCAATAAAAGGCTATGACAAAGACGAGCACGAACTTGTAGAGCAAAGCTATCTGCTGAGGCAAGAGAAATGGGACGAGATAATAAGTCGGGCTGAGAAATATCAGGTGCGTGAGTCATCGAGCGCGGTTACGGTCAATCTGGCTCTCGCAAAGAAAGGGCTGCTTGCCGACAGAATGTTCTCCTTCTACCAATGCGGTACAAACGGACTTATAATGCCGTTCGTACGCGATTATATGACGTGTGTTTCTACTTCCGAGGCGTTCTATCATCTTGGATTCGTAAATTCGGCATTACGCTTTAGTTTCGACATTCAGGAATGTACGTTCAACAATCGCAAGAGCGGACGGTTTACGAAGCGTATGGTCGAGATTTATATCGTAAATGGCAGGTACGATGTGGCTCGCAAGCATATTGACAGACTAAAGCAGACGCTTTTCTACTCATCGTGGGCAAAAGAGGCTGAAACGTATCTTGGCAACGAGCAGAAGATAAACTCGCATCCAAGGTGGGGCGTTCTGCGCAAAAAACGCTATAAGGACGATTTCTTCTATAACATAAACGAACTCGACAAGATGCTGGGCTTGCTCTATATGAACGACCGCGAGAACCGCATGGCTCTCGATTATTTTTTGGCATCGCTGTTGCTGAAGGGCGACTTGCAGCAGTTCTGCGGCTATCTGCCGGGATTGGCAAACGACCTTAACGGCTATCTGGCGCGCCACTATCAAGAGGCATTCGCTATGTTCTGGGGCAACAGCCATAGCAGTTTCGAGGGAGTTCCTGTTCCTATTAGCCAACAGGTTGTGCAGGATATGCAGAATTTTGTTCGGGTAACGGCCCAGCACGGCGATTATTCAGGCGCAAACGCTTATCTGCAAAACACATATTGGGCTTATTACATGAAGATGATGGAGCAGGCAGCAGACAACGTAGATGCCGAGAGCGGTGCTTCAACTCTTAAACACTAAAGACTTTTTTGTATTATGAAGAATTTTGTAACCTGTATATTCGCTTTTCTGCTCGTTGTCGCATGTTCGTCTACTCCGAAAGATGTTATGCTGGTCGATGCACAGCCCGACATCTATCCCGATTATATTGGCGTGACTATTCCAGCAGGCATCGCCCCGATGAATTTCAATTGCGCCGATGCAGATGTAGAGTGCGTTGATGTTGTTGTGACAGGTAGCAAGGGCGGAAGTCTGCATACAAACGGCGACTATGCCGATTTTGATGTAGACGACTGGCACGCTATAACCGAGCAGAACAAAGGCGGCGAACTGACTTTTACCGTGTGCATGAAACGAAACGGCAGATGGACGCAATACAACGACTTTAAGATGTTTGTAAGCAATTATCCGCTTGATGACTATGGACTTACATATCGGAAAATAGCCCCCGGCTATGAGGTGTATTGCAAAATCGGAAACTATCAGCGCAATATTCACAACTTCGACGAAGAGCCGATAATTGAGAATACTGCCGTTCAGGGGCAATGTATGAGTTGTCACACAGCCAATCAGACTAACCCTGAGCAGTTCTTCTTTCATCTGAGGGGAAAGCATGGCTGCACGCTCATTCAGCGAGGCGGAAAGCATGTGTGGTATAATGCCAAGACCGATTCGACCATAGCCAATCCTTCTTATGGCTATTGGCATCCGTCGGGCAGATATTGCTGTTTCTCGGTAAATAAGATTCATCAATGTTTCTTTACAGGAAATAAGTCGATGATTGAGGTCTTTGATACGGCTTCGGACCTTGTTGTGCTCGATGTTGAGACAAACCAGTTAATCTTGTCGCCCCTGTTGCAGGGTAGTGAGAGTTTCGAGACATATCCGGTATTCTCGCCCGACGGCAAGACTATGTATTTCTGCGTGTCTAAGGCTTATGATATGCCGCGCGAGTATGACAAGGCGAAATACAACTTGTGTAAAATAAGTTTCGACCCTGATAAAGGCGTTTTTGGCAACAAGGTTGATACGGTGATAAATGCCGAGAAGATGAACAAGAGCGTAACTTTTCCTCGCCCTTCCTACGACGGCAAGTATCTGATGTATTGTCTGAGCGATTTCGGCAACTTCCCGATAAACCATGCCGAGGCTGACTTGTGGATGCTCGATATGAGAACAAACGAGAGTATTGAGCTGAAGAATGTCAATTCTCCGCAGTCGGAGAGTTTTCATAACTGGAGCTCAAATTCGCATTGGTTTGTAACGGCAAGCCGCCGCGAGGATACGCTTTACGGTTTGCTCTACATAGCGTGCATCGACGACAATGGCAATGTCACCAAGCCGTTCCTTCTGCCGCAGCGCAATCCGCAGAAGTTCTATCACGAGTCGCTGTTCAGTTATAACGTGCCTGATTTTACGAAATCACATGTAGATTTTGATGTCAGAAAAGCCTACGACGAAGTTTATTCGGATAAACGGCAAGTGGTTACTATAAAATAGTGTGTGAGTTCGGGATAAGAAACTTCCTTCTCCTATTTTAGGAAATGATTATTCGGAATGACGCTGAAAGCGTCACCTCTCAGTAACCGCAGCATCCGTAGGATCTGCGGACAGAAATGATATGGATATTTTCGACCCTGAAAGCGGTCGCCCGTTGCGAAAGATGGGGCACTCTTTCAGAGTGCTTGCCACCTATAGTTACTTATTCCGCAGGTCGTTCCGACCTACGGTTACTAGGCGGAGACGCCTTCAGCGTCTGTAATGAGTATAATACACAGATAATCAGCTCTGTGATGTCTTACGAAAAACAACAAACTATGCCTTGCATAAGTAGGGAATGTATAATTTATCCCGAATTCGCGTAAATAATGCGTGGCAGGAAAAAAACGGGCGCGAATTTTCTCGGGTTTCGTTCGGGATGCGTTCGGGTTTTCAACGTTTTCCTTTCGGAAATAAAATCGACAAAATCCATATATATTAGTGTTATCGTTAACAGTACAAAGATGAATTAAAACGGATTGGAATCTAACTACCCTTAATTTGTAACATGTACTTTGCATATTCCCAAAATTGAAGTGTTAAAATTTCTTAAAATAGAATTTGTATCAAAATTAGATAAAAAAATATCATTTTTTGATGCTCTATATTTCTATTTTTGTGACGAAGTAAAAAAGAGGAAAGCCATTACTTTAATAACCTAACATGAGTTTAACTTCGAATAAGGTGATGAAAGAAAAACCATTGCTTTAATGACCTAACACGAGATTAACCCCCAAGGTGATAAAGAATAGCCGTTAATTTAATAACCAGAGAATAACAACAAAAAGGTGCAAGCCTTTAATTTAATATCCTAACAAGAGATTAACAAAAGGTTAAAAGCCTTTAATTTAGTACAACAGTATATATGGATTTAATTACTAGAAAACAAGCGCTAATGGCAGGGGCATGTATTGCTTTCCTGTTGGGCGGTACTCCTGTGCAAGTATTCGCCTCTAATGCTACAGCACCTGTTGAAGCAAGCGCACCGACACAGAAAGTCGTAGGAACAGTAGTTGATCAGAGTGGCGATCCAATTATCGGCGCAAACGTGCTGGTAAAAGGTACCCGAAATGGTACAATTACAGATTTTGACGGACGCTTTACTATTGAAGCGCCAAGTGGAGCAATTCTGGTTGTCTCTTACATTGGCTATGTTCAGCAGGAAGTGAAAGTCACCGGCGACAAGTTGACAATTCAGCTCGCTGAGGACTCTAAGAGTCTCGAAGAGGTTGTAGTAGTTGGTTACGGTACAATGAAGAAAAAACTGGTTACCGGTGCAACTGTTCAGGTAAAGGGTGATGATATCGCCAAGTTGAACACAACTAATGCACTCGAGGCTATGCAGAGCCAGACTCCGGGTGTGCAGATTACACAGTCTTCTTCACAGCCAGGTAAGGGATATAAAGTATATATCCGTGGTGTCGGAACCACAGGTGATAGTGCTCCTCTTTACGTTATTGACGGTGTTGCAGGTGGTAACCTCGATGGTATCAACCCTAACGATATCGAGAGTATCGATGTCTTGAAGGATGCCGCTTCTGCAGCAATCTACGGTTCTCGTGCTGCCAACGGCGTTATCCTCGTTACAACAAAGCAGGGTAAGGCAGGCAAGCTGGAAATCACATATAACGGTGCTATGGGTTGGTCTAACGCCTACAAGCGTCCACAGCTTCTTAATGCTCAGCAGTATATGGCAATCTTTAGCGAGTACACTCTTAACGCTTCTGGCGATGCGATCGACTGGAGTGGCTATGTTCCTCAGGATATCATAACTAAGGTACAGAGCGGTTGGACAGGTACTGACTGGTGGGGTAAATTCGAGAACAAGAATGCTATGCAGCAGAATCATTCTGTAACAGTTACAGGTGGTTCTAACCGTTCTAAGTTTGCAATGTCTTACACCTATACTGATAATGAAGGTATCATGGGTGCAGACAAGGCTTCTTTCTATAACCGTCATACAATCCGTATCAACAGCGACCATGTGCTCTTGAGAGTTAAGGACTTCGATGCTATCACTGTTGGTGAAAACATATCTATTGGCTATAGCAGGAATCACGACTTGGCTGAGGATGGTATGTACTGGAGCTATATACATAGCTTGTTGCAGACAACTCCTGTTTTGCCACAGTATGCAGAGAACGGCGATATTTATAATTATCAAGACATAAACGGTAATGTTACTTATGGTAAGGGCTGGAACCCATCTATGTTCTACAACCCATGGGAGAACCTTTCAACTGGTGGTTGGAACTCTATGGCAGAGAGCCGCAGCATCAATGCCAGCGCTACTGCTTTCTTGGTTATCCAGCCAATCAAGGGATTGAAATTACGTTCACAGTTCAACTATAACTGGGGTTCAGGCGCATACCGCGGCTATAATGAGCCACGTGCTGCCGGTGAGGGTACAAATGTATCAAAGGTATATAGCGTAAGCCAGAATGCTTGGTTGAACTCTAATTTCTCTATTGAGAATACCCTTACTTATGATCTCCCTGTTATTTCAGGCCATAAGATTAGTGCAATGGTTGGTCAGTCTTTTCAGAGTACAGGTTGGAGCACTAATATAGGTGGTTCTAATAGTGTTGCTTATGGAAGCCAGCTCGCAACTCTGAAGGGTTGGGATACTGCTTACCTCTCAAATGTAAAATTGGCAGATGTAACTGTTGCTTCTCTTACAGGTAAACCTAATGATGAAGAGTATCTTGCTTCTTGGTTCGGTCGTTTGAACTGGGACTGGAAAGAGACATATATGGCTACTGTTACTTTGCGTACTGATGGTTCAAGTATCTTTGCCGATGGTCATCGTTGGGGTACATTCCCATCTGTATCTGCAGGTTGGGTAATGAGTAACGAAAACTTTATGGAGAGCACAAAGAACTGGTTGGATTTCTTGAAGATTCGTGCTTCTTGGGGTCAGAACGGTAATAACCGAATCCCTAAATATCAGTATCTTGCTACTATTGCTCTGTCTGGAGAGAATAACGATAGCGGTTACAAGTTCGGTTCTGATATGTTAACTTCTACAAGCGGTATTCCTAATGTCGGTGCTTATGCAAACATCGTACCTAATTATGATTTGACTTGGGAAACATCAGAGCAGCTCGACTTAGGTTTCGATGCCCGTTTCCTTGACAGCCGTTTGGGTGTAAACTTCGACTGGTATAAGAAGACTACTAAGGACTGGTTGATTGTCGGCCGCAGAATAGGTATTCAGGGTACAAGCCCTTCTTATGTAAATGGTGGTGACGTTGAGAATACAGGTATTGAACTTGCTCTTACTTGGAACGACAAGATTGGTAAAGACTTTAACTACAACGTTGGTGTTAACCTTGCTACCAACAAGAACAAGGTAACTCGTATCGACAATGAGAACCACTATGTTGCAGGTACTGGCAATCTTATCTCACAGGGTACAGATTATGTGTCTCGTGCAGAGGAAGGCTATGCAATTGGTTACTTCTATGGTATGTCATATAGTGGTATCTGGCAGAATCAGGAGCAGATCGAAGCAGCACGTCAGGCTGGTAAGGCAGTTCTTGATGATGCACAGCCTGGTGACTGCATCTGGGACGACTGGAACGGTGATGGTGTAATCGTTGGTAAGGGAGAAGGTGCTGGTACAGATAAGCACGAGATAGGTAATCCTAACCCTGATGTTATGCTTGGTATCAACCTTGGTTGCTCATGGAAGGGATTCGACTTCTCTGTTAACGGTGCTGGTGCATTCGGTCATCAGATTATACGTTCTTACCGTTCATTCGGTGATGACCCTGATGAGAACTACGACACCACAATCTTTAACCGTTGGCATGGTGAGGGCACATCAAATTCAGTGCCACGTATCTCAGGTAATGGTCATAATAATACTGTTTGGATTTCTACACGTTATATGGAAGATGCAGACTACTTCAAGATTAAGGCTGTAACTCTTGGTTACGACTTCAAGCACATCTGGAAGTCTTGTCCATTCCAGCAGCTCCGTCTTTATGTTCAGGCTCAGAATCTCTACACATTTACTGGTTACACAGGTCTCGATCCTGAGGTTGGTAGTGCCGGTGGTGGTAGCTCTTGGGAGTCAGGCATTGACCTCGGTCTTTACCCAACAGCCCGTACATATATGGTAGGTGCAAGTATTAAATTCTAATTCGACAATTTGTATGAAAAAATATATTTTATCAGCATTAGTTGTTGGTTCAGCAACTTTGTTCACATCCTGTAACGATATGCTGGACACAGATCCGCGTCCTACAGAGATGACCGCAGCTACATTCCCGGGTAAGCCTGCGGATGTAGAAGCCTTGAATGCTGCTACCTACAGTATCATGAATACTATGGGTGGCGGAGATCAGAGTCAGTTATTGAATAACCCTTACTACTGGTGGTCACTTATGTCTGACGATTGCTACGGCAGTGGCGGTCTTCAGGACTATGTGGCAAAGTCTCTGCATCATTTTACAATGTCTGATCCAAATCAGTACGAATACGACTGGAATCTCCTTTATGGTGGCGTTGGACGTGCAAACAACATGATTGAGACCATCGATAACGTGCCTTGGACTGAGGATCAGATGGCACAGCGTAACCAGCTTCTTGGTGAGGCATTCTTTATGCGTGGCTTCTATACCCTCCTTCTTACTCAGATGTATGGTGATATTCCTTTGATTACATCAACCACTATTACAGCTGAGTCATATCAGGAGAAGAGTGCCGAGGAACTTGTCTATCCTCAGATTTTTTCAGACTTTATTTCTGCAAAGAATCTTATGAAGCCAGGTAGAGCCAATGGTTCTGGTCATGCAGACAGGTATTGTGCAGAGTCATTCCTTGCACGTGCTTATATGTTCTGGGCTGGTTTCTACAAGCATATAGGTGAACTTGCAACAGGTGCTGATGCTACAGCCACCCTCGTTGAGCAGGAAGGTTGCAGTGGTGGTACTCTTTCAAAGGCAGACGTTGTTGCTGGTCTTAGAGATATAGTTGACAAGGGCGGTTATAAGCTTTGCGAGGATTTCCGTTCACTCTGGCAGTATTCTAACAGTCTCCTTTGGGATGAGGCACAGGATGGCGTTGGTCATGCTTATAGCTTCATTGCCGATATGAAGCGTGAGAACTGCTTCGACCAGCCTGGCATGGGTAATGGTAATACCGAGGAGATTTTCCAGATTCAGTTTATGAATGCTTCAAGTTGGAGCCTCACTATGGATTACAATAACCAGCGTATGTATACTAACTATCTGTCATGTTTCTGGGGACTTCGTAATGGTGCATCTAACCAGAACGGTGACCGTAATCTGACTTATCCGTTCAACCAAGGATGGGGACAGGGTACTCCTTCATGTAATATCTGGGATGACTGGACAGCAGAAGAGAATAACAAAGGTTATACAGACAAGCGTAAGAAGGCTTCTTTGATTGACCTTGACCATGAGCTTGCAAGTTATACCTACGAGAAGGACGACTGCGAGGAGTCTGGTTATTCTGTCAAGAAGTACGCCGATGTAAACCTCGATGCTTGTGGTGCTAACAATGATACATGGTGGTCAATGTGCGAAGGTTATACTGACCCAGGTTCGCTCGGCAACAAGATGCAGGGTGACCACTTCGAGGACTTCTATCTGATGCGTTATGCTGATGTTCTTCTGATGCTTACCGAGCTTACAGGTGATGCTCAGTACATGAATCAGGTTCAGAAGCGTGCAGGAGTTCCTGAGACTCCTTACTCATTGAAGGCTGTTCAGAACGAGCGTCGTTGGGAGTTTGCATTCGAGGGACTTCGTTTCAATGATATGCGTCGTTGGACAGGTAAGGGTTGCTCAAACAGCGATTATGCTCCTACTGCTCTTCAGGCTCAGGATGGTAAGCAGGTTGTATGCCTCGGTAAGAAGGGTAACAGAGTGTCTATGAAACACATGACATGTTCATGGACTGAGCGTTACAAGGCTACCGATGGTTTCCTGCCTAAGCCTCAGAACCAGATATCATTGCATAATGGTGGCTTGAAGCAGAATGCGGGTTGGGATGTTTCTGATGCCTCTGCCCTATATAAAGCTCTTTATTAATGTTTAATAAGAAAAGAATATGAGAAAGATATTATTTATACTTGTTGCTGCAGTATGTGCTTTCGTTGCTTGTGACCCTGTTCATGAGGATATCAGCGATGCTGGTCACATCTCTCTTGACGAGCTCCTTGCGCAAACTTCTGTAGGAACAGACAAGTCGGATGATGGTAAGAACGGTAATGTCATAATCTGTGAGACCAAGGCACCTGTCAATGTTGTGTGGGATATTGCTGAAAAGAAAAAGGATGGTAAAGATCCTGAGTTTGGAAAGAATGTATTCAAGTCAAGCTATGCTCTGCAGAAGAAGAAGCTTGGTCAGTATATTGTTAAGATGACAGCTATTTGTTCTGATGGTACCAAGTATGTTCATCTATATAATGACGTAACTTGCGAGGTTATTACAAGGCAGCTTGATAGATTCAATATCTATCCAAGACCGGGTAAGGAAGCTGAGGATAAGCCATTCAAGCCGGGTTCATGGAACGCAGCAGCTATGCGCTTCAGTGATAACGAGGGTCAGCATTTCCCATTCATTTCTGATGAGGTTTATTGGGGCTTCAAGACTCTTATCTTGGACGTTTCAGATGTTGAGCCCGGTACTACAATGATGGTGCATAACGGTTGGTGGAGTGCTACTTATTATGATGATATGCCAATCAACAATGGTCCTAATGAGATTCAGCTTACTGAGGAAATTGCCAAGGATTGTGCAAAGGGTAAAGGTGGTTCTGCTAAAGACCTTCAGTTCCTGATTAAGTCAGGTAACTGTACCGTCAACTCAGTTTACTATGAAGAGTAGTAATTTTATATGTATAATATTAACACATTATTATAATGAAAAGTTTTTTGAATTATAGTAAGCTCGCAATCGCTACGCTTATTACATCAAGTGTATTTATTGCTTGTAGTGATGAGATTACCGAAAATTCTGTAGATATTCCTTACGCAGCAAATGTTGGCAATATCAGAAGTGCAGGTGAAGCTGTTGATTTGGGACTCGCAAGTGGTACCAAGTGGGCAAGTAAGAATATTGGTGCAACTTCAGAATCAGATAATGGTATTCTATTTGTTTGGGGTGATGTAACTGGAACACTGTTGAATCCAACCAGTACAACAACATATACTGATGTCGTAGAGGCAAGAACTTTATCTGCCTTGTTCGATATGTATAAGTCTACAGAGCAAAAGGTCGGATACATTTGTGACACTACAAATATTGCCAAAATCAATGAAGCAAAGCTTATTGACTTGACGTTTATTGGTGACACAACAAAATTGGATTCTCTTGCAAAGGCGAATATCGATACTCAGAAGAAGGAAAAGATCAATTCTTTTGTAAAGGCTAAGTTGGATTTAATGAAGGAGGTTCATCCTGGATTCCTTGAGGCAACACTTACCAATGAGGATTTTGTTCTCATTATGGATTGGGACGGTTCTAAGTTTATAGAGAGAATCCCAAGCCAGAAGACAGAAAGAGATACTCTGGACTATTACAAGAAGTTTAAATACGCAAGTAGCTCAGATCTTGTAATTAATAAGATTGGCTCGACAGAAGTGAAATACTTTGAGAGTCCTTTAGCTAGCAATTATTCTGAAGTAAAGGATGAGTTTAAAGTTGTGATGCGTAAGGACTATATTGGTGGTGATATATCAGATGTTCCTGTTTATAGCATTATCGCTGATGCGAAGTACGATGCTGCTACAGCCAATTGGGGCGAAGGTTGGAAAATGCCAACAACAGAGCAGATCAGAGAGTTGATTGACAGTTGCAAGTGGGAGTTTACTGGTACAGGCTACAGAGTATCAAGTAAAGTTAATAACAATTCTATCTTCTTGCCAGCTGCAGGTTATCGTTATGGCGATAAATGGTACGGAAATGGAAATGCCGGCTACTATGCTACTGGCGAAATTTTCGGAATTTACCACTTCCCATCAATGGCAGAACAGGCAAATGACGGAAAGGGCGCTATTAACGGTAATGAAGATATGCCTAACATGTTGATTTTCCAGCATGGAAAGTTTGACAATTCTATAAATATCTACAGCAACTTGAGTACAAGTTACGGCTTCTCGATTAGGCCTGTAGCTAAGTAGTTTGTTAGTAACAAGTGTCTCATTACATGCAAAATATAAAATGTAAGTGTGACACAAGATGATTAATAATAGGCTGATCCATTAAAATGGGTCAGCCTTTTTATAGCAAAAAGATGATTAAACAATTAAAAGCATCCGGTATTGTCCTCTATGTAAGCCTGTTGGCTTTCATGGCATTTGTTGTATATATATTATACATCAATCAGGAGGTGTTCTATACTGCGCACGACCGTTCAGAGTTCATCTGCGGAGCTTCGTTTTTCCATACACTCATGGCAAAGCCGTTTGGCTTGATGAGGTTCGTTGGAGCATGGCTTACACAGCTATTCTATTATCCTGCTCTTGGGGCAGGCGTGATGGCGTTAATTTGGATACTTATTTACTTTGTGGGAACTAAAGCATTCCGGTTACATGGAAGTGCCTCTGCTTTGATGCTCTTGCCTGTTGCCTGTCTGCTCACATCGGTTGTAGATCTTGGTTATTGGGTATATGTTTCTCCAATCAAGGGCTATTGGTTCTCGCAGTCGGTGGGCTATCTCATTATGCTTTTGCTGTTGTGGGCAGCACGCTACACACCGCGCAAATGGCATATAGTGTGGTATCTGTTTGGCTTTTGCCTGTATCCGGTGCTTGGGTGGTTTGCATTGCTTTTAATTCTGTGTCTTGTGGTTGTTGAAAAAATTACATGGCGTGAGATTGTGGGCATAATCTTGCTCATTTTTGCCGCCCTTATCTGCCACCGTCTGCTCTATTCTAATCTGAAATTCGACGATGTGGTGTTTGCTGGTTTGCCTCGCTTCATAACTCCGTCGGATAAGACCGAATCCCTTTCTATTCCTTTTTGGGGTATTGTTGCACTCTCCGTATTCATTTCATTGTATGGCAAGGATTTGTCTCGGTGGTTTGTGCCTGCATTGTGTACGGTTGCAGGCATAGCCTTCACCTCATCGCTAATGTATTGTGACAAGAACTATATTGATGAGATGCGTATGGTACGCTATGCCGAAGATGACAATTGGAAAGGTGTGCTCCGCATAGCTGAAGAGAGCAAGAACCCAACCAGCTCGATGATATTTCTCAAGAATATTGCCTTGATGAACGAAGGTGGTTTGTTGGAGCGTTCCTTTAAATTAGGCAACGATGCTGCCAATATTAACAACCCTGATACAATCCACGTCAGCCTTTTGGATATTGCATCGCCTCTGGTATATTACAACTATGGCATGACGAACGAAGCTATCCGATTGAATTTTGAAAATGCCGTACAAGCTGGCTTTTCGCCATTTTACCTGAAAATGCTTGCCCGCTGTGCTTTGGCTAAAGGCGATAACAAACTGGTGGAACGCTATACCACCATGATGCATAATAATGTGTTTTACGGAGATTGGCAGCCAGCTCCGGTTACTGATAAGGTAAAGGCATTGCAAAAATGCTTCCCGGATGAACTTACAGGCGTGGAGAATAGTGATAGCTACGTTGTTAATACTATTAGCCTCTGGCAGCAATCAGACAACAAGGTGGTTTCGGAGCAGGCTTTGTTCTATTCTATGTTGCGTTGCGATTCACGTCGTTTCTGGGCATCGCTGCGTAACTATGTAAAGTCGCACATGGACGAGGAATTTCCTCTGCATGCGCAGGAGGCTTATATCATGTACATGGATAATGCCCCAGAAGAAAAGCGCGTAATACTCCCTATCACGCAGTCTGTTTACGACAGATACACTCTGTTTATGGAGACCTTGAAAAGGCAGGTAAAACCGGGAGTAAACATTGAGGAGGTAGGTAGGAATATGCGTGAAGAATTTGGAGATACCTACTGGTGGTACAATGTTTTCGGAAGAAAATCATTTATTATACACGGCAAAGTTGGTCACGAAATAGCATCATAAGAAAATCATGAGAAAAAATATATATTATTGTTTGTTTGGAGTTCTGTTGCTCCTGTCATCGTGTGTAAGTCATCCCGATGTTCCTTCTGCATCTAAGGATGCCAAATGTCAGCCCGACATCTTTCCCGATTATTGCGACGTTACCGTGCCTTGCAATATCGCGCCGCTCAATTTCATGCTTCCAAAAGATGGGTATGAAGAGTGTGTAGCGCGCATCACCATGCCCGACGGCAAGCAGCAGACATACGGCGATGGCGTTAAGGTGCAGATTCCGGAGGATGAATGGCACGACATGCTCGATGCTTCGAAAGGCAAGAGCATAAAGGTTGAAGTGTGGGGCAAGAAAAACGGCGAATGGCTGTCGTTCAAGTCGTTCGAGATTCGTGTAGCCAAAGAGCCTATCGACGAGTATCTGTCGTATCGCCTTATTGAGCCGACATACGTTGCGTGGAGTTTTATGGAGATTGCCCAGCGCAACCTCACCACGTTCGAGGAGACTCAGATTTTCAACAACGAGATTACGATGAATGACAGGGCAAAAGGTCAGTGCATTAACTGCCACAGCTATCAGAACTATAAGACCGACAACATGCTCTTTCATGTTCGCCTTTCTAACGGCGGAACGGTTATTGTTAACGACGGCAAGGTTTCGAGAGTGAATATGAAGCGCGACTATACCATCTCGGGCGGAGTATATCCGGCATGGCACCCAACGGCTAAACTGATAGCCTTCTCTACTAACCTTACGCGACAGGCATTCCACACCTCGAACGACAATAAAATTGAGGTTTACGACCTTGCCAGCGATATGATTCTGTACGATGTGACAACCGACTCGGTAACAATTGTAAGTAACGACCCCGAACTTCTTGAGGTTTATCCAACATGGTCGCCCGACGGCAAGTATCTCTATTACTGCAAGTCCGTTCCGCTTCCCGAGGAGATGCGCGACAAGGATATCAGAACAACATATCCAAAGGTACAGTATAATCTGTATCGCCGCCCGTTCGACTTGGCAACGCATAACTTTGGCGATGAAGAACTTGTGTACGATGCCGCATCATCAGACAAGAGCGTAACCCTGCCGCGCATCAGTCCAGATGGCAGATATCTGCTGTTTGCACAAGGTCAGTACGGCTGTTTCCATAGCCGTCATCGCGATGCCGACATCGTTTGCATACCTATGGAGAAGTTTTCGGGTACGTCTCTCACAGTCGAGGCTGCTTCGTTTGTCGACCTTAGTCCTCTAAACAGCAAGGGCGAATCTGACAGCTATCCGTCATGGTCGAGCAACGGACATTGGATTATGTGCGCCAGCCGTCGCGACGACGGAAATTACAGCCGTGTGTATTTCTCGTACTTCAACAACGGAAAGGTTGAAAAGGCATTCCTGATGCCGCAGGAAGACCCCGAATACAATACATTTCTGCTGAAGAGTTACAACCGCCCAGAGTTTATGGTTGAGCCTGTAAGGATTAGTGTTGATGAATTTAGTAAGGTGTTTGACCGATAGCATAATAATGAATCTTCGCAGAGTGTGAACTCTCGTTTTTTCAATAAAAATATTATAAGAAAATTGTTATATTTTGTTTTATTTGTGTACTTTTGCAAACCTTTCAGTTTCTATTGTTTATACGCCAGTTCGGGATAAAAAAGTCAAATAAAAGTTGGTAATCTCGCTATTTA
>R24__coassemble_476_pt1 | contig 26861 bp, 18 predicted proteins | sample R24__metabat2_low_PE_011 | metagenome-assembled genome bin R24 | reverse complement strand
GTCTTTGTATAATCTATTGAAGAACCATTGAACTTGTACGACACGCTGCACGCTTCCACCATAGGCATCACGATTATGATAATCATTTTTACGATATTCTTATTCGAGACCATATTTCTTAATTTTACGATAAAGCGTGCGCTCAGACATTCCAAGAGCGTCGGCCACTATTTTTCTGCGATTGTGATGCTTGCGAAGGGCATCTTCAATCATCTTCTTCTCGGCCTGTTCAACAGCCGAATGTGCGCCTTCCGAAGGCTCTACGTCCTCTACATCAATCCAGTCGGACGAACCGTAATCGCTGCTGCTCGGCGTTACTACCGGAATATCCGTAGTAAGGTGCTTTGGCGCAGGCAGACCTGCCGGAACTTTAGCCACGCCGTCAGATTTATGCGACTGTCCGCCCTCGAGTTCGGCAACGCGGTTGCGAAGGTCGGCAACCTGCTTTCTGAGTTCGTAGATGAAGCCGTAAATCATGTCGCGCTCCTCGCTGAACGAGTGCTCCTCCTTCTTGTTATGGTTTATGTCGAGCACCTCGGTTGTCTCGGCATCCTCGGGAACATAGCGTTTAAGCACCTCGAGAGTGATGCGACGTTCTTCGGATACGACCGAAATCTGCTCGACCAGATTGCGGAGTTGGCGCACGTTTCCCGGCCATTTGTAAGCCAAAAGGAGCGGCTTGGCATCTTCAGCAAGTTGCACGGGCGGCATGTTGTACTTCTCAGCCACGTCCATGGCAAACTTCATGAAGAGTTTTATAATGTCGTCGCCTCGCTTGCGCAAAGGCGGAATGAAAATCGGAATCTGGTTAAGGCGATAGAACAAATCCTCGCGGAAGCGTCGCTCGCTTATAGCCTTCTGAAAGTTGACGTTTGTTGCGGCAACGATTCTGACGTTTGTCTTGCGCACAACATCCTCGCCCATTCTTATGTATTCGCCCGTCTCGAGCACACGCAGCAACCGGGCTTGCGTAGCCATCGGCAGTTCGCCCACCTCGTCGAGGAAGAGCGTTCCGCCATCGGCAGAGCCGAAATATCCCTCTCTGTCCTGAAGTGCGCCCGTAAACGAGCCCTTCTTGTGTCCGAAGAGTTCAGAATCAATTGTTCCCTCGGGAATTGAGCCGCAGTTTACCGCCATGAACTTTTTGTGGCGGCGCGCGCTGTTGTCGTGAATCAGTCGCGGTATAACCTCCTTGCCCGAACCGTTCTCGCCCGTAATAAGCACAGACAAATCGGTTGGGGCAACCTGCAGAGCCATGTCTATAGCCCTGTTCAGTTCTTCACAGTTTCCTATAATGCCATATCGGGCCTTATTCTTCTGTATTTCCGAAGTATTCATTACCGCAAAATTCTTTAAAAGCGTACAAAGGTAAACAAAATAAAAAAGAAAAACCACATATAGGCTAAAAAAAAGTCCCGACACAGAAAAATCTGCATCGGGAACAAACAATATGTTAACTAAAGAGTTTCGGATTAGTCAATCTCCTCGTCAGCCTCGTATCCGCCCATCTCGCGGATAGCGTTCTTAAGCATTGTGTACTGCTGGAACAAGTGGTTAACAGGAACCTCGCCCTTAGTATAGTCGTGCATTGGGCTCTTGAGGAAGAAGCTCAAGAAGCGCTGTATGCCGTACTTGCCTGCGCGTGCTGCCAAGTCGCTCAACAATACCAAGTCGAGGCAAAGAGGAGCGGCAAGGATAGAGTCGCGGCAAAGGAAGTTAATCTTAATCTGCATTGGATAGCCCATCCAGCCAAAGATATCGATGTTATCCCAGCCTTCCTTGTTATCGTTGCGTGGAGGATAGTAGTTGATACGAACCTTGTGATAGTAGTCTGTGTACAAGTCAGGCTGCTCCTCTGGAACAAGGATTGACTCCAAAGTAGAAAGCTTTGAAACCTCCTTTGTGCGGAAGTTTGCTGGCTCGTCGAGTACAAGACCGTCGCGGTTGCCAAGGATATTTGTTGAGAACCAACCAGAAAGACCAAGGCAGCGAGTGCCGATGATTGGAGCGAAACCGCTCTTTACAAGAGTCTGTCCAGTCTTGAAGTCCTTACCTGCGATAGGCAGCTTAGTCTGCTCTGCCAACTCCCACATTGCAGGGATGTCGACTGTTGTGTTAGGAGCACCCATGATGAATGGAGCGCCCTCCTTCAATGCTGCATAAGCGTAGCACATAGATGGAGCAACGTGCTCAGTATCGTTAGCCTTCATTGCAGCCTCGAGCGAAGCAACAGTTGCGTGAATCTTCTCATCAACCGGAACATACACCTCGGTAGATGCAGCCCAAAGAACTACGATACGGTCGCAGTTGTTATCAGCCTTGAACTTGCGGATATCAGCACGAATCTGCTCTGCCATATCCATGCGGTCCTTACAATCCTTTACGTTGTTGCCATCAAGACGCTTAGCGTAGTTCTTGTCGAATGCTGCCTTGAAAGGAACAATCTTCTCCAATTCGTCCTTTACCGGATTGATATCTTTTTCTTTCAGTACCTCGCAGTTGATTGCCGATTCATAAGCGTTAGCAGGATAAACATCCCATGCACCGAAAACGATGTCGTTAAGACTTGCGATAGATACGATGTCGCCGTACTTCTTGTACTGCTTGTCGGCACCCTTGCCCACGCGAATCTTGTCATACTGAGTCATTGAACCTACAGGCTTTGCCAAGCCTTTGCGGGCCATCAAGACGCCCGTCATAAAGGTTGAGGATACAGCTCCCAAACCTACAACCATCACACCAAGTTTACCGGTGGCTGGCTTTACATTTTGATTTGCCATTTATTTTTATATCTTTTTAGAAAACTTTTTTTGAGGTTTAAGTTTTTACCGATGCAAATGTATTAAATTTGAGCGTAACTGAGCAACTTTTGGCATTAAATCTTCAAAATATCTTCATATTAAAGATTATTTTGAGAGAACAAAGTTCCTTTTTGCACAAAAAAAGCGAGTTATTAGCCAAATATCACATTATCAAACCAGTTTTTGTCCTGCAAATATACACGAGCCGTGTATTTCGACTTGTCGTGCTCGGGAACAAGAGGAATGTAATCCAGTTCTTTATCGTTAGGAATAAAATTGTTGTAATGGATATCGAATCTTTCGGCATTCGTTATCCATCGGCTTTTCAGTTCGTGCGCCAAGATGCCCATGTTGTTGCGAAGGTTTACCTCTACACACGGATGCAGAAAGTCGCCCTTCTCATAATCCCTCACAATCATCATGTCAACTCCCAAGACTCCATTATAGTAAGGTGCAATAAGATTGCGCACATTCTCCTCGACTACTTTGCGTACAGTACGGATTTTATCAACGTCTACGCCTAAGATATAGCACATATAGTCCTCAATCTCCTTGTCGGTCATCAAAACATTGCCCTGATAAGTGCCTTGGTTGGCTGTATCGAACTTGGAATATCCCAAGAAAGAGACCTTTCCTTCAGACACCTTGAACTCTAACGCATAATCGCCGAATTTATTATACAGAGGCTCAACGATACAGCATCCCTGCTTCTCGATGACATTGTTTACCCAGCCCTTCACCTTCTCGGTTATATTCGTACTGTAGCAGTAGTTCAAGCCCTTTCCGCTGCTCGACCACGGCATTTTCATCATCACACCCTCGTATTTCTCTGCCAACGGGAAGAACTCTTCGAGACTGGTGATTACGAACGACTCGCCTACGCAGAAATCACGACCTATGGCATCGGCAATCAAAGGCAGCATCTTTACCGCCACACGACGGCTCGAAAGGTTGCGGATGCCTTCGAGTTCCTCATCGGTTGGAAGCATTGACTGCGGAACGCCCCATTTCTCGAACTTACGCTTGATGTAGCCGTCCCAACCCCACGGAGCAAGTTCGGCATTGTCAACGTCAATGGAAAGCCGACTGCACACATTCTTGAACGGTTCTTTGAAAGAAGCAAAGCAGACGCCCTCGCCCACCTTCTTCTTCACCTTATTATACATAGAATCGCGGAAAATCTCAGCCCTCTCAACCGAATCGACGATGACAATATCGCCCGGCTCGGCTATCCACGTTGGCAGGAACGACAAATCGTTTGCCATCTTGCGAATAACAGCCGGTGGCAGAAAGCTCGACTTATTGTCTGCCAGAGCCATATCGTGCTCAGGATTAAATACAAGTATCTTCATAATACAACAATAATGGATACAAAATTAACATTTTTTGCATAAATACAACCAAAAATATGCAGCAATAAAAAAAATCAAGATTTTTGCAAAGTCAAGTTTGCAAATTTATATTTTTTACCTATCTTTGCAGTCAATTACAAAATAAATCGAATGGATGCTTTCTATAGAACCCATGCTTATTTGATTGAGCACACCAACGCTCCCGTACACAGGGCATTGATGGACGAGATTAACTGGGACGACCGTCTGATTGGCATTAAAGGCAGCAGAGGAGTTGGCAAGACAACATTCCTTTTGCAGTATGCCAAGGAGAAATTCGGCAACGACCCATCGTGTCTCTACATCAATACCAACAACTTCTATTTTCAGGGCCGAGGAATAGCCGATTTTGCAGGCGACTTCGTCAGAAAGGGCGGAAAAGTACTGCTTATCGACCAAGTATTCAAGCAGCCCGAATGGAGCAAGGAACTGCGTAAGTGCTATGATCTATACCCACAGCTAAAAATCATTTTCAGCGGTTCGTCGGTAATGCGTCTGAAGGACGAGAACCCCGAACTGAACGGAATCGTAAAGAGTTATAACCTAAGAGGATTTTCATTTCGTGAATTCATCAATCTCCAGACAGGAAACAACTTCCCGTCGTACACCCTTGAGGAGATACTGAACAACCACGAGCACATCATAAAGTCGATACTCCCGAAGGTTAGGCCACTCGATTATTTTCAGGATTACCTGCATCACGGATTCTACCCATTTTTTCTTGAAAAACGCAATTTCTCGGAGAATTTGCTCAAGACAATGAACATGATGGTGGAAGTGGACATTCTGCTCATTAAACAAATAGAGCTGAAATATTTGTCTAAAATAAAAAAATTACTATATTTGCTCGCAGTAGACGGTCCGTCGGCTCCAAACGTAAGCCAGCTTGCTAACGACATTGAGACATCGCGAGCTACTGTGATGAACTATATCAAATATCTTGCCGATGCGAGACTGATAAACATGGTCTACCCAGAAGGTGAGGGTTTCCCAAAGAAACCAGCCAAGATAATGATGCACAACACAAACCTGATGTATGCCATCTACCCAATCAAAGTAGAGCAGCAGGATGTTCTTGAAACCTTTTTTGTAAACACTATGTGGAAAGACCATAAAGTGTACAAGGGCGACAAGGGAGCCTCTTTCATCGTTGACGGTGAGTACAGGTTCCGCATAAGCACAGAGAGTAACAGGCTCAAGCCGCATCCGAACATCATCTATGCACAGCACCCTACTGAGATTAGCCGTGGCAACCAGATTCCGCTATGGCTCTTCGGGTTCATGTACTAATGGATAAAGACAAAAAGTTGAGGATAATCAATTTACTAATAATAATTTAATCAAATTATGGCTAAAGAAAAAAAATTTATCACTTGTGATGGTAACCAAGCCGCTGCACATATCGCGTATATGTTCACAGAGGTAGCTGCCATCTACCCTATCACTCCATCATCTCCAATGGCGGAGCATGTTGACGAGTGGGCAGCTCAGGGCCGCAAGAACTTGTTCGGCGACACTGTATCTGTTCAGGAAATGCAGTCAGAGGCTGGTGCTGCTGGTGCAGTACACGGTTCTCTTCAGGCTGGTGCACTTACAACTACATTCACTGCTTCACAGGGTTTGTTGTTGATGATTCCAAATATGTACAAGATTGCCGGTGAGTTGCTTCCATCTGTATTCCACGTATCTGCGCGTACAGTTGCATCTCACTCTCTTTGTATCTTTGGTGATCACGGTGATGTTATGGCTTGCCGCCAGACTGGTTTCGCTATGCTTTGCGAGGGTTCTGTTCAGGAGGTTATGGACCTTTCAGCAGTTGCTCACCTTGCAGCACTCGAGGCTCGCGTTCCATTCATCAACTTCTTCGACGGTTTCCGTACTTCTCACGAGTACCACAAGATCGAGATGATTGAGGAGGACGATGTTAAGGGTCTTATCGATCAGAAGGCTCTTGCTGAGTTCCGTTCACGCGCTCTTTCTCCAGAGCACCCACAGGCTAAGGGTATGGCTGAGAACCCTGAGACATTCTTCGCACACCGCGAGAGCTGTAACCGCTTCTACGATGCTGTTCCTGCAATCGTTGAGAAGTACATGGCTGAGATGTCTAAGATTACTGGCCGCGAGTACAAGCCATTCACTTACTATGGTGCTGCTGATGCAGACCGCGTAATCATCCTTATGGGTTCTGCTACTGAGGCAGCTCGCGAGGCTATCGACTACATGACAGCTAAGGGCGAGAAGGTTGGTATGGTTTCAGTACACTTGTACCGTCCATTCTCAGTAGAGCGCTTGCTTGCTGCTGTTCCAAAGACTGCTAAGAAGATTGCAGTTCTTGACAGAACTAAGGAGCCGGGTGCAAACGGCGAGCCTTTGTATCTTGACGTAAAGGATGCATTCTATGGCCAGCCAAATGCTCCAGTTATCGTTGGCGGTCGCTACGGTCTTGGTTCATGCGACACTACTCCAACAATGATTACTGGCGTATTCGAGAACCTTGCATTGCCACAGCCTAAGGATCACTTCACTGTAGGTATCAACGATGATGTAACATTCACTTCACTTCCTGAGAAGGTTGAGATTCCTATGGGTGGTGCAGGTATGTTCGAGGCTAAGTTCTTCGGTCTTGGTGCCGACGGTACTGTAGGTGCTAACAAGAACTCAGTTAAGATTATCGGTGACAACACTAACAAGCACTGTCAGGCTTACTTCTCTTACGACTCTAAGAAGTCTGGTGGTTTCACTTGTTCACACCTTCGTTTCGGTGACAACCCAATCCGTTCAACATATCAGATTAAGACTCCTAACTTCGTTGCTTGCCACGTTCAGGCATACCTTCGTATGTACGATGTAACTCGTGGTTTGCAGAAGAACGGTCAGTTCTTGTTGAACACAATCTACGAGGGACAGGAGTTGATCGACTTCCTTCCAAACAACGTTAAGCGTTACTTCGCACAGAACAACATCACAGTTTACTATATCAACGCTACTAAGATTGCTCGCGAAATCGGTCTTGGTAACCGTACTAACACAATCCTTCAGTCAGCATTCTTCCGCATCACTGAGGTTATCCCAGTTGATTTGGCAGTAGAGCAGATGAAGAAGTTCATCGTTAAGTCTTACGGCAAGAAGGGTGAGGATGTTGTAAACATGAACTACGCTGCTGTTGACCGCGGTGGTGAGTACCAGACATTGGCTGTTGACCCAGCATGGGCATCTCTTCCAGATGACGAGCCAGTTAAGCGCGACGAGCCAGAGTACATCACTAACATCGTTCGTCCTATCAACGCACAGGCTGGCGACTTGCTTCCAGTTTCTGCATACAAGGGCATCGAGGATGGTACTTGGGAGCAGGGAACTGCTGCATACGAGAAGCGCGGTGTATCTGGTCTTGTTCCTGTATGGAATGCTGAGACTTGTGCACAGTGTAACTCTTGTGCATACGTTTGTCCTCACGCTTGTATCCGTCCATTCGTTATGACCGACGAGGAGGCTGCTGGCGTAAACGGCGCATCTCTTGAGATGAAGGCTCCTGCTGCATTCAAGGGCATGAAGTTCCGTATTCAGGTAGGCGTTATGGACTGCTTGGGCTGCGGTAACTGTGTTGACGTATGTCCTAAGAAGGATGCAGAGGCTTTGAAGATGGTTCCATTCGACCCATCGTCAGAGGACGCTGTTAAGGAGGCTAACAACTGGAACTACTGCGTAAAGAACGTTAAGTCTAAGCAGGATCTTGTTGACGTTACTTCTAACCCACGTATGAGCCAGTTCGCTACTCCATTGTTCGAGTTCTCAGGTGCTTGCTCTGGTTGTGGTGAGACTCCATACGTTAAGTTGATTTCTCAGTTGTTCGGCGACCGCGAGATGGTAGCTAACGCAACAGGTTGTTCTTCAATCTACTCAGGTTCTATCCCATCAACTCCTTACACTAAGAACGAGAAGGGTCAGGGTCCAGCATGGGCTAACTCATTGTTCGAGGACTTCTGCGAGTTCGGTATGGGTATGGTTCTTGCAAACAAGAAGATGAAGGCAAGAATCCAGCGTTTGTTGGAGGAGATGATTGCTTCTGACAAGACTTCAGAGGCTTACAAGGAGGCTGCTAAGGAGTGGATTGCCGGTCAGAACGACGCTAAGGCAAGCCGTGCTGCTGCCGACAAGTTGATTCCTGAAATCAAGGCTGGTGCAGCTGCTGGTTGCGCTGTATGCGCTCAGCTTGAGGAACTTTCTCACTTCTTGACTAAGCGTTCACAGTGGATTATCGGTGGTGACGGTGCATCTTACGATATCGGTTACGGCGGTCTCGACCACGTTCTTGCATCTGGCGAGGATGTTAACATCTTCGTTATCGATACTGAGGTTTACTCTAACACTGGTGGTCAGTCATCTAAGGCTACTCCACTTGGTGCAATCGCTCAGTTCGCTGCTGCAGGTAAGAGAGTACGCAAGAAAGACCTTGGTTTGATGCAGGCTACTTACGGTTATGTTTACGTTGCACAGGTTGCTATGGGTGCTAACCCTGCACAGTGCTTGAAGGCATTCCGCGAGGCTGAGTCATACAACGGTCCTTCATTGATCATCGCTTACGCTCCATGTATCAACCACGGCTTGAAGGCTAAGGGCGGCATGGGTAAGAGCCAGGCTGAGGAGGCTAAGGCTGTTGAGTGCGGTTACTGGCACTTGTGGCGCTTCGACCCAAGATTGGCAGAAGAGGGCAAGAACCCATTCCAGCTCGATTCTAAGGCTCCTAACTGGGATAACTTCCAGGCATTCCTCGAGGGCGAGGTTCGTTACTTGTCAGTAAAGAAGGCTTACCCAGCAGAGGCTCAGGAGTTGTTCGATCAGGCAAAGAAGTGCGCTCAGGAGCGTTACGCAAGCTATGTTCGTATGAGCAAGATGGATTACTCAGAGCCAATCATCTAATCTCTGACAATTCCAGAATAAATATAAAGGCTGCATCTTTCAGAAGGTGCAGCCTTTTTTGATTGAAATAATTTATTTCTTATTATGATTCAATATTTTTTTCAACGCTTCTATTGGAAGGAAGAAGCACCTTTTAGAATCGGCATGATAGATTATCTGACCGTCAAGTGCTGTACTTATAACAGTTGTTGACGCCATACCGCCTCTGTAAAGCAAGAAATTACAGATATCGGTAGCAGTGATATAAGGATTGTCGGGAGTATGAGAATGCAATAAAGTTTCAACAGGCTTTCCCGAATCATCTACAGTCTTCATAGCCAGAAGCGACTTGTGATACCGTCTGAAGCACAACGCATTGCCTTCGTTGTCAAAATCGATTGAATAGTCGTTTCCAAACGGAATGGTGTTATGATGCATCGTGCCCTGAAGAATATACAATCTAATGACGTTGTCGTTGATGCGTACAAAATCGAAGTTTGGACCGCCACAATTTTTGTCGTAACCAATTTGTTCGCCATATTTTTCCAATCCGTTTTTGAGCATAAGCATTTTCAAAGCGAGGCGACTACGTTCTTCCTTTCTTATAGGACGTTTGTCGTACGAAACCATCATTTTTCCGTTCTGAATATTATAGCACATTTCGAAAACACAGTTTTTCTGCTCATGGTCAAAAAACACAACTCCCCAAGAATCTTTTGTTGGCTGCCAGATAATATTTCTGCCAATGGACTCTCTACCATAATGTACCAACATGGAGTCGGTAGATATCCAGTTTACACGCTCGGCATGATACAGATTGTAGCCCTCTTCGCAAATGCTATCGAGTTTTGCCTGAATAACCTCAAGAGGCGGACGTTTAGGTTTCTTAGGTTTACCTTCCTTGCATTTAGCAAACGAAGAGAAGCACATTGCCGCAACAGCAACAAGCGCCAATCTTAGAAAATGTCTTGTATTAGTCATAATGCTTTTATAAAGATTTGATTTACATTATATTAGAATTCAGAAACCGTATTTTTACAAGCGTAAAAATTCAGTTAAGTACAAAATCACTAACAAAAATACAATAAAAAAACCACCAAAGCTTGTACTTTATCTATTTTTTTACTACTTTTGCATAGAATAATCTAATATCTTACAATGCCAAACAGCATTAAAGAATAAAACGAACTAAAATGAAAAAATTGTTTTTATACCTATTGGCACTTCCGCTGGCATTCATGTCGTGCAGCGACGACTCTTCAGAAGATTTTATTGAGGAGAATCAAGTGTTTGAGAAAATCTCATATACGAGTGATTATCAGCAGTTACAGACTTACCAAACCGTGATTATCAACAGCGAGAAGGAATATCAAGACTTTGTCAGCAAATATATAGATGATATTTCCAGTCAAACTCCAAATAGAAGCAAAGTTAACTTCTCAAAGAAATCCATAATAATGGTATATGGAGCATCAAACAAAGGCATAGATGATATTGAGAGGAAATTGGAAAAACATGACAATGACTATTATATAGACATTACAGTAATTCAGGATTTGACATATCCTATAATGGGCTGGTATGTTGGCTATACTGTTCCGAAAATAACAAACGAGAAGGTAAACGTAAACGTTCGCTACGAATAAAGAAATCTGATTTCATCATAAAGAAAGACTCACAATCGCACAGTGTTTGGCGATTGTGAGTCTTTTTCTTGCCTAAAACAAAGAGCCTCAGCAGAGAGACGCAAAACCGAACAAGAAGCAAGCAGAGCATCTGGTATGCAGAACAAATGCAACAATATTCATCTTTACAAGTTTTTATCCCTATTTTTGGGGATATCCAACAATAAAATCACTATTTTTAATGATTGATACATTGTTTTTATCGAAATAATTTTGCAAACAAATTCAGAAAGATGGTAAAAGGATACATATATGCGGAAATTTCGGAATAAAAAACAATGAAGAAAACCAACCCTCAGACAGGCAAAAAGAAAGGAAAGGCAAGATGGCGTTCAACGCACAAATGGATTGGCTTGGTATTTTCTGTTTTTATTATTGTATTCTGCTTCAGCGGAATTATACTGAATCACCGTCGGCTATTCTCATCATGCGAGGTTAGCAGATGGTGGATGCCCTCGAACTATCATATTAAAGACTGGAACCAGAGCGTGATAAAAGGCACTCTGCCAACAGACAGCAACCGCATAATTGCCTACGGACAAGCCGGAATATGGCTTACAGACCGCGACTTCGGGAACTGGCACGACCTTAACAAAGGCTTGGACAAAGGCATTGACAACCGCAAGATAACAAACATTGTTAGAACCGGCGACGGCACTCTGTGGTGCTCTGCCCTCTACGATGTTTACAGATACGACAAGACTAACAAATGTTGGGGCAAGGTTACGCTGCCCGGGAACAACGAGCGTGTGAGCGACATTGCGCTGCGCGGAAACGACACGATAGTCGTTGCCACTCGCTCGGAGATATACGAGGCGGTTGCGCCAAGCTATAACTTCGCTCTGCGCAGGCTTAAAACGCCCGAAGGACACAGCAGCAAGGTAACGCTGTTCAAGACATTTTGGATGCTTCACAGCGGCGATATGTTTGGGCTGGCAGGACGGCTGTTTGTCGATTTCATAGCCGTTGCGATAATCTTCCTCTGCATCTCGGGCATTGTTTTCTTTGTGCTCACCAACTCGGTTAAGCACCTAAGCAAACAGGCTAAGAACGATTCGGCAGAGAAAGCCGAAAGACTAAAGAAAACGATAAAGACATACGCCGGCTGGATGAGGTGGAACGTGAAATGGCACAACAAACTTGGCGTTTGGCTGATAGTGTTCACGCTGATACTTTCGGTCACGGGCATGTGTCTGCGTCCGCCACTGATGATTCCGCTGGTGATGACGGAAGTCTCGCCAATACCCGGCTCTACCCTATCGAGCGAAAACGCGTTCTACGACAAAATGAGAGGCATAAGATGGGACGCAAATTTGCAGAAATGGATTCTGGGAACGAGCGAAGGATTCTACATAGCAGACAAGGATTTCTCCTCAGCACCCGAGAAGATGCAAGGTGCTCCGAAAGTAAGTCCGATGGGAATAAATGTGTTCTGCAAGAATCCCGACAACGGCGGCGAGTGGCTGATAGGCTCGTTCAACGGTCTGACAAGATGGAATCCGGCAACGGCAGAACAGACCGACTGGTTCACCGGCAAAACTCCAGTTGTGCCGAAAGGCATTCCGATTGCGAGCCACGCCGTTACGGGCTTCACGGCAGACTTGAAGGGCAAGACTCCGGTGGTGTTCGAATATTCGGCTGCACCAAACGTAAAGATGACCGAGATGCCCGATGTTCTGAAAAATCAGCCTATGTCGTTGTGGAACTTCGCACTCGAGTTGCATGTGGGCAGATGCTACGAGCCGTTTCTGGGGTCGGTGCTATCGGTCCTGTTCGTATTCATCAGCGGACTTCTGCTGACGCTCGTGCTCGTTTCGGGATACATCATCAGAATAAAGACAAAGAAAAAATCACTTAATTATTAAACATTTATAAAATAACAGAAAAATTATGAGACTCAAAAGTTTTATTACAATGATGTTCGCATCTGTTGCGCTGTTGGTTGGTACAACTTCATGCGGTGATGACGATGACGACAAGGTAGTATCTGTAGCCGAGGCAATGGCAGGCGAATACAATGGCGACCTCGGCATCAGCGTGATGGGTACTGAGGTGAAGAGCGAAGGCACTTTCAAGGTAACAAAGGCAGACGGCACTCACATCGACCTTACATTGCCAGCAGCAGGCGAAGGCGCAATGGCTCTGCCATCGCTCGACGTAAAGAACATTCAGACTACAGCCGAGACCGAAATCACCGTTGGCGACCAGAAGGTTAAGGCTTACACAGCCACCCTCGACAATTATTCAGGCTCAATTACAGTAGACGGCGAAGAGAAGGCATACACCGTCACAAACCTTTCGGTAGCCGTTACTGGCAATGCCTGCGTTATCACCTACACTCTGAAGTATGGCAGGATGCCAATGGAAATGGAAGCAACGTTCCAAGGAACAAGAAAGTAAAGATATTTCATAGATGAAATCAAGGCTTATTATTTTGATTCTGTCCGTCAGCATGGCTTCGACTGTGCTGGCGGCCAGTCATGTTATTAAGGGTAAAATCACGAGCACAAGCGGCGAGCCTCTGCCCGGCTCAAACATAACGGTGAGGGGCACGAAGAATTTTGTTACGACCGCCGATGCTAACGGAAACTACAAGATTGAGGTTGGAAGCAACAAGTCTTACAAGATAACGGTATCTTACGTTGGATATGTAACACAGACATTCAACGTATTGGTAAACAACGGCGATGTAGACAAGAACGTAAAGATGGTCGAAGACGAGCACTCGCTCGACCAAGTAGTGATTACGGCAACACACACCGCCAAGGCTCTGAAAGATGTACCCGTGGTTACGCGCCTCATCACCCTGTCGGACATTCAGAAGGTTGATGCTACCAACATTCAAGACATGCTTACGCAAGAACTTCCGGGACTGGAGTTCGGCTTGGCTATGAGTCAGGAAACATCGCTTAACATGAGCGGATTTGGCGGCAACGCAGTATTGTTCCTTGTCGACGGCGAACGAATGGCTGGCGAGACAATGGACAATGTTGACTACAACCGAATGAACCTTGACAATGTGGGCAGAATAGAGATTGTGAAAGGCGCATCGTCAGCCCTCTACGGCTCGAATGCCGTTGGAGGAGTGATAAACATCATAAGCCGCGAGAATACCGAGCCTTGGACGGCAAACGTAAACTCGCGCTACAGTTCGATGGGAAACGAATGGCGCAACGGCGCGAACTTCTCTCTGAACAAAGGAAAATGGAACTCGCAGACAAATTTTCAGCATACAGATATTGAGCCAATTACGCTCTCTGCCGGAATATCATCGTCAGAAAAAGCACTGGCAATTCTGCAAGGCAAGACGGTTGACGAGGACAAATCGGATATCAAGCGCCTGTACGGTCAGGAGACATTCAACGTTAAGGAGCGGCTCACATTCAGCGCAAGCGACAGACTGAAATTCGTGGCTCGCGGCGGATACTTCTTCCGCGACAGTCAGCGCGACACATACAGTTATCACTTCAACGCCTACAGCGCAGGTCTGAAGGGGCGTTACACGGCGGCTAACGGCAGCAATCTCGAAGTGTCGTATGCCTTCGACCAATACGACAAGGCTAACTTCGACACCAGCGGAAAGCGTACTCACGACCACGACTACAGCAACATTCAGCACGTTGGTCATGCCATCTACAACCATCTGCTTGGCAAGAACACTCTTACGGTCGGAGCGGATTTCACGCACGACTATCTTACTACATACCAGTTTCTGAACAACGCCGAGAACTCGCAGAACAATGCCGACGGATACGCGCAGTTCGACTACAATCCAACACAGAAACTGAACATCGTCGGAAGTCTGAGATACGACTATTTCTCGGCATCCGACAACCAGTCTGTCACCGCCCGACTCGCCGCCGTGTACAAACTCAAGCATCTGACGCTAAGAGCCAACTATGCCAGCGGATTCCGCGCGCCGTCGCTCAAAGAGATGTACATGCACTACGACATGGGCAACATGGGTTACATGATAATAGGAAATCCCGACCTCTCGCCCGAGAAGAGCAACAACTACAACATTGCCGTAGAGCACAACGGAAGCGTGAAGAACGGCAGCATCTTAGACGGAAACTACAACATAACGCTGATGGGCTACTGCAACGTGTTCGACAAACGCATAACAACCGTTGAACGATATTGGGTTGTAGATGCCAGTAATGCCGAAGGCGGATTTCAGATTACTGCCGACGACAAGCATCTTACATCGCACGAAACGGCCGATGACATAACATACAAATACACAGCCGACGACGGAACGGAAAAAGAGGCTCTGAGCAGCGCACTCTACTGGAACGAGGACGGCGTGAAGGTTTACGGGCTTGAACTGAGCGCGAAATACAACTTCGACTTCGGTCTTGGGCTGAAATACAACTACTCGTACATGCACGAGAGCGGAAACGTGGTAGACAGCCAGTTCACTCAGCCACGCTCGCACTCTATGACGTGGAGCGCCGACTACGAGCACCGCTTCAGCAAAAACTACAAGGCAAGCATCACCCTTTCGGGACGCGCCCTCGGAGCCCCACAGTCGGGACGCAAGGATGTTGAGCAGGGCTACTCAATATGGAAATGCATGATTCAGCAGCACATCATGAAAGGCATAAAGCTGAACTTTGCCGTAGACAACCTGTTCAACTACGTTCCGAAAGCCTATCACTACAACTCTCCACTCACAACAGGAAGAAACTGGAGCGTGGGACTATCGCTTAACATTGACAGATTTTTTGAGAAATAACATATTGCAACAATGAAATTATCCGAGAAAGCAAAACGCATTTGGAAATGGATAGGACTGGCAGTGCTGACCCTTACGGTCGTCGCTGCCTTAACAGCCGTATGGAACACATGGTTCGGCCGCACTCGCATCGCCTTCGTAAACTATCAGGTTACAACGCTTGGCGAGATAAGCAAGGCTAACGACAATCCGTTTATCAAGATTGAGGAACTGCCGCTCGACAAACTCGACGACATTGACGACTACGACATGGTATTCGTAAACGCCATGGGCATTCGCCTTACCGAGGAACAGCGCGACAAGATTCAGATGGCTGGCTGGACGGGAACGAACATCCTCACAACGATGGCTACAAATCCCGACAACTACATCATAAGCGTAGACAGCATAACAGCCGACACCATAAACACTTATCTGCGAGGAGCAAGCCGACAGAACTATCGCTCGATGCTCAACTACATCCGCACAAATGTTGACAAGAAAATCATCTTCTGCGGAGACATCGACGCCGCCACTCCATCGCCAACCGGAATGTTCTCTCATCCAAACATCGATAATCACGACGATGAGGACGTTTACTTCGAGAACATCAAGGATTACGAGGCATATCTGCAAAAGCACAATCTGATAAAGAAAGATGCTCCGCGCGTAATCGTAACCGGCGCGATGGGCAATCCGAACGAGCTGATTCTCGCCCTCGAAAAGAGCGGAAACACGGTTTACTGCGTAAACGGAATGTTCGTCAGATTTCTGAAGATGCTTGAAGCCGAACGCCCCGACATGAAGTTCAACGCGGTGGTGAACCTTGCCCACGGCAGACTTGGAGACAAGGCTGTTGAATGGCTCGCACAGCAGAACATTCCGCTGTTCGGAACGCTCAACGTTAATCGCCTGACTTCAGAATGGGAAGAGGACAAGCAGGGAATGCAGGGCGGCTTTATGAGCCAGAGCATAGTAACGCCCGAGATTGACGGTGCAATACGACCTTACGTCCTCTTCGGACAGCGGATAAACAAGGAAGGACTACACGAGGCTTACACCATTCCCGACAGACTCGACAAGTTCGTAAAGACCGTAAACAACTACATCGCGCTCCAGAAGAAGGCGAACAAAGACAAGCACATTGCCATCGTCTACTTCAAAGGTCCGGGCGAGCAGGCTCTCTCGGCTTCGGGACTTGACGTGGTGCCATCGCTCTACAACATGCTCAAGCAACTTCAGAGCGAGGGCTACAACACAAGCGGACTGCCATCTTCGGTAACCGATTTTCAGAAGATTATAATGAAGAAGGGAGCGCCGATAAGCGACCTCAGCATCATCGAGCAGCATCCCGACACGGTGGTAAGAATACAGTTCGGCAACATCGCGCTTCTGCCCCAGCCTCTTGCGGGACACGGCGACAACACGTTCCAGATTGTTCACGGAACGGATTCAGACCCTGTAAAGGAATTTCAGAATGCCTATTTCTGGATTCAGAATACTTTCAAGGCCGATGCCATGATACATTTCGGCACGCACGGAGGACTTGAATTCACTCCACGCAAGCAGGTGGCACTATCGAGCAACGACTGGCCCGACAAACTTGTAGGAACAATTCCGCACTACTATCTCTACACCATCGGCAACGTGGGCGAGGCTCTCATTGCCAAGCGCCGCACATACGCAGGCATTCAGAGCCACATAACGCCGCCGTATCTCGAAAGCAATCTGCGAAACACATACAAATCGCTTACCGATGCCATTCAGGCTTACGAAAAATCGCCTTCGGATGCGGCATCAATAGCCGTAAAGAAGATTGCCGTTGGCATGGGAATACATCGCGACCTCGAAATGGATTCTATCCTTACAAAGCCGTGGACAGCCGAACAGATTGCAAAGGTTGAACACTTTGGCGAGGAGATTGCCAACGAGAAGATTGTCGGTCAGCTGTACACGCTCGGCGAGCCTTACGAGGCAAAGCGCATAGAATCGACCGTCTATGCCATGTGTACCGACCCAATAGCATACAGCCTGCTTAGCCTCGACAAGCAACTGAAGCGCGCCAAGGGCGATGCCGAGAAGCACAAGGCTTTCTTCACATCGCAGTATCTCAATCCTGCCAAGGCGCTCGTGGGCCGACTCCTCAACGGCTCGGCTGCGGTTAGCGATGCCTTCATCTGCCACACCGCCGGAATAACTCAGCAGCAACTCGACAAGGCTCGCGAGATTGAGAGTTCGCAGAACAATCCGTCGGACATGATGTCGATGATGATGGCAATGATGGGCAGCGACGACAAGGACAAGAGCGACAAAAAACCATCGAAGCCTGAAGTCGCATCAAAGGCCGAAAAGAAGCCCGATGCCGAAGCCATGAGAAAGATGAAGGAAGCCGGAAAGGGCATGGACCCAAAGAAGGCTCTGCAAATGGCAAAGATGGCCGGAGCAAGCCCCGAGGCTCTGAAGAAGATGGCTGCCGCAATGGGACTTGGCACAAACAGCACGAAGAACGACAACGTAAGCGGCATGATGGCAAAAATGGCAGCCATGAAGAAGTCGTACACCAAGGAAGAAACGTATCTTGCCAACGCCATAATGGAGGTTGAGCGCACGCTGAAGAACGTAAAAGCATACAAGCAACAGCTTCTCGACGCACCGAAGCACGAACTGGCATCTATGATGAATGCCCTGAACGGCGGATACACTCGCCCAAGCAGCGGAGGCGATGTCATCTCCAATCCTCGTGCCCTTCCAACTGGCTGCAATCTGTACGGAATAAATGCCGAAGCCACTCCAACCGAGCAGGCTTGGGAGAAGGGAAAGATGCTTGCCGAAAATACGATAAAGATGTATCGCGAGCGTCATCACGACTCCATTCCGCGAAAGGTTTCGTTTACCTTCTGGTCGTCTGAATTTATCGAGACTGGCGGAACAACCATGGCTCAGGCATTCTATCTGCTCGGCATCGAACCCGTTCGGGATGCCTTCGGACGTGTAACCGACATCCGCCTCATTCCGAGCAATAAACTCGGGCGTCCGCGCATCGACGTGGTTATTCAGACATCAGGACAGTTCCGCGACATTGCGGCATCGCGTCTGTATCTTCTAAACCGTGCCGTACAGATGGCTGCCGAGGCAAAAGGCGACAAGTTCGAAAACATGGTAAGCGAGGGCGTCAAGGAATCTGAACGCGCCCTAACCGAATCGGGAATTTCGCCAAAAGATGCCCGCGAGATGTCTACATTCCGCATCTTTGGCGGACTTAACGGCGGATACGGCACGGGCATTCAGGAGATGGTTCAGCAAGGCAGCAGTTGGAAGACCGAAGATGAGATTGCCAACACCTACATCAACAACATGTCGGCCTTCTACGGCTCAGAAGAATATTGGGAGAAGGCTTCGAAAGTGGCTTTCAAGGCGGCTCTCACGCGCACCGATGCAGTTATCCAACCGCGCCAGTCAAACTCGTGGGGCGCACTCTCGCTCGACCACGTTTACGAGTTTATGGGCGGCATGAATCTCGCCGTGCGAAACGTTACGGGCAAAGACCCCGACGCTTATCTGGCCGACTATCGCAACCGCAACAACAACCGCATGCAAGAGGTAAAGGAAGCCATCGGAGTTGAAAGCCGAACAACAATCTTCAACCCAACTTACATCAAGGAGAAGATGAAGGGCGGCGCGAACGAGGCTTCTGAAATTGCCGACATCGTTGAGAATACTTACGGATGGAACGTAATGAAGCCTAAGGCTATCGACAACCAGATGTGGGAGAAAATCTACAACGTCTACGTCAAGGACGAGATGAATCTGGGCATCGACAAGTTCATGAAGGAGAAAAATCCGGCTGCTATGGAGCAGATGGCTCACACAATGGTTCAGACAATACAGAAGGGACTATGGAAGGCTTCGCCCGACAAATTGAAAAACCTTCAGAAACTGGAGCACGACCTCCATGCCGAGGCTGAAGCCCGTATGCACGACAACATGGGCAAGGATAACAGCAACGACGGCACGGTTATGAAGAAGGAGACTCTATCCGACTCTGCCGAGACAAGCACAACCATCGTAACGGCTTCGGTTGTAATAGCCTTCGCACTCGTTGCCTTTGCAATAATCGGCATAATTATCCGCAAGCGCCGCAAACAAGAAACCGAAGAGGAAGAAGAGTGATGGAAATAGTAGTTCTTGTACTGATGTTTCTGGTCATGTTCACGACATGGCTGAAACTATCCTTCCTGAAAGCATGGCATATAGCAGTAATCTCTGCTGTATGCTCGCTTTTCATCGTGCTAACGTGGCGCATTGCCATTGAGCAAAGCCGAAACGAAATAAGCGAATGGCTCGGCAACCAGAGACTGATGCTCGACACATCGGTTGTGCTGACAATCGAAGTTCTGTGGCAGATGTGCTTCTGCCTTCTGTCGGGAAAACTGCTCTACGGCGAGAAGGTTGGCAGACGCACAATTTTCACTTATCGTGTGCTCAGATTCTTTCCGGGTGTACTTATACTACCCGTACTATTTTATGCGCTAATTCAGGCCGTATATGCCTTCACAGGGGTTAGTTTCTCGCTCGTTGCATGGACGATGGCGGCATTTGTCTTTCTTCTAATGCCTGCCGGAGCATACGCCATCCGCTTTCTGCTGCCCGAGAAACCGCTGAGGCTCGAGATTCTGTTTCTCTGCGCTTCGATGATTCTTATTCTCGGCATCATTGCCACGGTCAATGGCTCTACTACATTCAAGGGTTCCGACCCGATAGAATGGGCGGCCTTGGGCACATTCGCGCTTATCGCCCTTGTGTGCGGAACTGTCGGCTTTCTCATCAGACAATATAAAATCCGAAAATCAAACTAATAAACAATAAACATCATTATGGAAATAATTTCAGATATTCTCTACTGGATAAGCACAGGGCTGCTTGTTCCTGTAATCGTTGCACTTATCCTTCTTTTTCTGCGTTCGCTGCTCCTTATCGGCAGTTTCTTCGGACAGTATCTGGCAATACGCAAGTCGGCTGCGCAGATAAGAAAGGCTCTTACAGGCATCTCTTCTGAAAACATCGACAACGTTACGGCAAATCTGCCTAAAAAGAACGACATGCTTGTCGTTTCATTCGTAAAGAAGATGATTGAAAGCAAGGATAACTATGCTGAGGTAAAGCGTCTGCTTGCCGAGTTCGAGATTGCAGCCGACAAGGACCTCGCAACGTGCAAGATGCTCTCTAAGCTCGGTCCGATGCTCGGACTTATGGGAACTCTCATCCCTATGGGACCGGCTCTTGCTGGACTTGCATCGGGCGACATCGAGTCTATGGCACGCAACATGCAGGTTGCCTTCGCCACAACGGTTACAGGACTGGTTGCAGCAGCCATCGGCTACGTTACTCAGCAAGTAAAGCAACGCTGGTATCTGCAAGACATGACTAATCTTGAATATCTTTCAGACATCCTAAAAAAATAAAAATATGCGCCACAGACTATTAAAGAATAACGAGGAAGACGACCCGATGTCTACGGTGTCAAACCTGTTCGATGTTGCAATGGTTTTTGCCGTCGCGCTGATGGTTGCTCTGGTTACACGATTCAACATGACCGAGATGTTCAGCACCGAGGACTTCACGATGGTTAAGAATCCGGGAAAGAAGAACATGGAGATTATAACCAAGGAAGGAAAACAAGTAAACAAATACACTCCTTCCGAAGACCAGTCTTCGAAAAACGGCAACAAGGGAAAACGCGTAGGAGTTGCCTACCAACTCGAAAACGGCGAGATTATCTATGTTCCGGAATAAGAAACCCGTCCACTAAAAAGTAGTTCACAATCGCATATTCCCAAACGATTGTGAACTTTTATGAATCTAAAGTTTTGGAGAACTATTTTTTTATTATTTTTGTGCTTTAAAGTCTAAACACTTTTTTACATTTAAATAATATTTTATAACGCACTTAGTTACATGAAGTTATTATTATCATTTTGCTTATTCATTATATGCTTTGAGAGTAATTGTTACTCACAAAACATACAACTTGATACTATTTTTTATGACAAAGAATGGAAAGGTTTACCAAACTCCGCATTCGCAACATACTATAGAATTTACGAGACAAATGCAGAATTAACTTCCCCAAAAAGATTTCGCGATTTCTACATAACCGGCGAAATTTATTGTGATGGAAAATATATAAGCATTGATAAAGATGATGATTCAAAATCGGTTTTTGACGGAGAATGGATTCAATATTACAAATCTGGTAAAATTGCGCAGAAAGGATTCCGTAACAAGGGCGTTGAAGAAGGAGAATACACATCTTACTACGAAAATGGTCTTGTAAAAATGCACACATTCATGAAGAATGGCAAGCAAAACGGAATAAAAACATTTTTCAATGTCGTTGGTGACACTTGCACACAAATTGAAATGTTAGATGGCAACCCCAAATATGACTATTATATCATTTCTAATAAAGAAGGGTACAGATGCAAAATTCACATAAATGATCATAAGCCTATTTATGAATCTCCAGAACCAGACGAGTTAAAAGAAGAATATTACGATGGCAATCCATGGCAATACTATACAAAAAATGGAATCACAGTTGCCATGAATAATACAATACTGAAAGACTACGGAAAGTGGTTTCAAATCTCCCTCGAAATAATCAACAACTCGTTTTTCCCATTCGAATTTAATCCTGATAAGATTATATCTTTTTCACAAGAAAACGACCAAGTAATAGCATTAGACGTTTGGTCTTCAGACAGATACATAGGAAAAGTTAAAAAGGTACAGAACAGATACATGTTTTGGGCTGCATTTGCTGAAGGGCTTGCAGCCTCAAGAACTCACGACAATAGCATAGCAGCATACCAAACACAAATTCTATCAAACTATATACTGTCAAACTACGAAAACACATTTTTCAAAGAACGAACAAGCAAACAAATTGGATATCTAAAGAAAACAACCATTTACCCTGGCGAATGTATTTCTGGATATATAAACATAAAGTACGAAAAAATTCATTCTATGATTGTATCCGTTGATATAAATGGCGCTAAATACGAATATACTTGGAATATCCCAAAGAAATAAACATCAATTACATAAAAGCGAGGCTGCATCTTGCGGATGCAGCCTCGCCATATTTTATGCCAATTCTGAAAAATCAGAAATTATCAACGTGGATTTCGAAGAAAGCCTGTGGATGGTTGCAGACTGGGCACTCCTCTGGAGCCTTCTCGCCCACTACAATATGACCGCAGTTGCGGCACTCCCAAACCTTAACTTCGCTCTTTGCAAATACTTCCTGCATCTCAATATTCTTCAGAAGAGCACGGTAACGCTCCTCGTGACGCTTCTCGATGGCAGCCACCATGCGGAACTTAGCTGCAAGGGCTGTAAAGCCCTCTTCCTCGGCTGTTTTAGCAAAGCCCTCGTACATGTCTGTCCACTCATAGTTTTCGCCCTCAGCAGCAGCCAAAAGGTTCTCGGCTGTTGTACCGATGCCGTTCAGTTCCTTGAACCAAAGTTTGGCGTGTTCCTTCTCATTGTCGGCAGTCTTCAAGAAAATCTCTGCCAACTGCTCAAAGCCTTCTTTCTTTGCCTTAGAAGCAAAATATGTGTACTTGTTTCGAGCCATAGACTCGCCAGCAAATGCCTCGTGAAGGTTCTTCTCTGTCTGAGTTCCCTTCAGGCTCTTTGGCTCGTCTGCAACTTCCTTAAACTTGCTTGCAGGAACTTTGCACTTTGGACATTTTTCTGGTGCAGAATCACCTTCATGAACATAACCGCACACTGTGCATACATACTTTTTTGCCATAATAGTTTGTTTATTTTTGGTTAGTACTTGTTTGTATTTATCTGGGGGATAAAGATAATAATATTTTGCACAATTAAACAAATAAAATTCACATTCTTTTCCAAATTAATTTATTTTAGATCGTTTTCATTTACAAAATAAGGACTTTGACATACAAACACACAAGAGTTGTTTCCCAATATTTCGTTGAGAAACAACCCTATATTTTGTAAATGTCTGTTACGAATTTAGTAGCCGAAGATGGTTTCGGTAGACACTTCGTGAACCTCGCCAAGACTCTTCAAAAAATCAATGTCGAGTTCCTTCGAATCGCCGAGAATGAGGTATCGATATGTACGTCCCTTCACGTTTTCCTTCTGGAAATCAACAAGATCGTCGAGTGTCATATCCTTCACCTTATTATATACATCGGCGTCGATATCGTGGTCGTGTCCCATATCCTGAGCATTGAAATATGAGTTCAGAACCCACTCGCGCGATGTACGGACTGTGGCAAGTCGTTTCAGCAAAGCCTCTTTAGCCATTGCAAACGAAGTCTCGCTCTTCGGCATGTTCTCGATAATATCCTTGAACACACTCACGCAATCCTTCATCTTATCATTCTGAGTAATGATGTATGTGTAGAACGAATTGGTCTTGTCCTTGCCAGCTCCATTTACATATCGTGCAGATGCCGAGTAAGCCAATCCGCGAGCCTCGCGCAATTCTTGGAAAACAACGCAACTCATATCCTGTCCGAAGTAGTTGTTGAACAACTCAATCTCAGGCACAATGGCTGTATTGTACTTCTGACCATCGTTAGAATACATTTGCATGTATATATTTTTCGCTTCATAGGGAGCGATAAACACCTCAGTCTTTGACACTTCCTGCTTCACAAAATCATTATCAACCTCGGCTGGCTTTGGTTGTTTTGCAGTCTTATGCAACTTATCGACCATTTTTGCAACCTCAGCCATTGAAAGCGGACCATAATACAAAACTGTCTGCTTATAATCCTTCAGCTTGCCAAGTTGTGCGAGCAGAGTCTTTGGGTCAGCACTTTCAAGTTCCTTCTGCGAAAGAATATTTGTCATGCTATTCTTGTCGCCGAACATTCCCCAAGTCTGAAGATGCGAGAAGTTGCTTCGCTGATCGAGTTTGCTAACTCTTCGAGATTCGATTGTGTTTGCAACAAAATCTGCATAAACCTCTTTGCTGACGTTTGCCTCGGCAAGCCACTTTTCGCAAAGTTCCATCGCAGGTTTCATATTTTCAGACAAACCGCTGATGACTACCGTTGTGCGCTTTGGCGAAACATTGACAGAAATTTCGCAAGCAAGTTCGTAGAGCTTTCGTTGAATCTGCTCGGCACTCAACTTCGATGTTCCTGCATAGTTCATCAAATCTGATGCAACACTCAACTCGCGATCGTTCTTGCTTCCGTGCTCAACAATGTACGAAAGTTTGAAACGACTGTTGTCTGAATTCTGCTTATAAAGAAGTTTGTTTCCATTCTTGAAATCAGAAACGCTCAAGTCATTCTTGAAGTCGATGAACTTTGGTTCAATCTTCTCGACCTTAGTTTCAGCAACATTCTTTACGAAGTCGCTGCACTTATTTCGGTTCATCTCGATTGGCGAGATGGCAGGCTTTTCAATCTTCTTCTCGTTAGGATCATCGCCCTTATGCTTGTAGATGCAAGCATAACCATCTGTCAATGTGCGTTTTGCAAACGCAACAAGGTCAGCCTTTGTAATTTTTGAAAGGCGGTCGATTTCCTCAACACGATATTTCCAGTCAACACCATCGACAAATGCGCTCACAAACATGCTTGCACGACTGCTGTTCTTCTCGAGTGCCTTCATCTTTGAAAGACGAAGATTATTGATAACCGCCTTCAGAAGTTCCTCGCTGAAATCGCCCTCGGCAATCTTCTTAACTTCGGCAACGAGCAAGTCGCGAGCCTGTTCAAGCGTCTGACCTTCTTTTGGAACGGCTATTGTGTAGAGCACAGAATAATCGCTCATCGAGTTGTTATATGCCTCAGCCTGAAGAACTTTCTGCTGCTGGTTAAGATTCAAATCGAACAACCCAGCAGTTCCGTTTGTCAAAAGTTTCTCGATAAGATTCAGATAATCAGCCTCTTTGCTGCTACTTCCAGGGAAAGGCCATGACACAGTAACCATATCAGCCTCGCGTCCGTACACATCTTTATATACAGGAGCAGTTAGCGGCTTAACGGCAGGAATGTCGAGATATTTGAGCTGTGGATTTGGCTTCCAGTCGCCAAAATACTTGTCGATTGTAGCCATAACCTCATCGAAATCGAAATCACCACTCATACAGATTGCCACATTATTAGGCACATACCAATACTTAAAGTGGTTCTTGATGTTTGTTATCGAAGGATTCTTAAGATGGTCCTGAGTTCCGATAACAGTCTGCATTCCGTAAGGATGGTTTGGGAACAGAATCTTGTTTGTCTGCTCAAAAATCTTGTCAAAATCACGTGTAAGATAGATGTTGTACTCCTCATAAACGGCTTCGAGTTCAGTATGGAATCCTCTGATAACCAAATCTTTGAATCTATCAGACTGAATCTTGGCCCAGTTATCAACCTCATTGCTTGGAATATCCTCGATGTAGCAAGTAACGTCCTCACTAGTGTAGGCGTTGCTTCCAACCGAACCAATCTGAGCCATCAGTTTATCGTACTCGTTTGCCACGGCGATGGTTGACGCCAAGTAACTGAGCGAGTCTATTTTATGATAGATAGCCTTGCGCTTAGCCTCATCGCGAGTGTGGCGATAAACCTCGTAGCGAGCCTCGATGCTGTCGAGCAAAGGCTTCTCACGTTTATAGTCGGTTGTACCATACGATGTAGTTCCCTTGAACATCAAATGCTCAAGATAATGCGCCAGACCTGTTGTTTCGTGCGGGTCGTTCTTACCTCCAACTCTCACGGCAATATAAGTCTGGATACGCGGTTCTACCTTATTTACAGTGAGATATACTTTCAGACCATTGTCGAGTGTATAGATGCGAGCCTTCAGCGGATCGCCGTCAACAGTCTGATAGTTATACTTTTTCTGCGCATCTGCCGCGTTACAGACAACTGCCAGCAGCACAGAAATGATGAAAATCTTAAAATATTTCATTTTACACATTATAATCTTCTCGAACGCGCAAAATAAATAAAAAAATGTTAAACAAACGCTATTTTTTCAAACATTTTTGTATATTTTTGCATAAAACTCTTAATTATAGACTTATGAATAGAAAAGCAATAATCATATTGGCGCTTTGCTTGGCAACGATGTCGGCTTGCCATAAAGACGATGATATTCCGGAAGAGCCTGTTCCCGAAACAGAAGAACCTACAACTCCGTCGGACGAGGACGACGAGAAAGGATTCTCACTCGGCGACATTCCTGTTGAGGAGATTTAGATTTACGAACAACGCCGTCGACAACATTCTTCGCATGAAAGAGTCTAAGTCGTTTGCATTTAACTAAAGAATCTCGTATTTTAGCCCCTATACATCAAGCGTCTTTGTTAGTTCCTCAA
>R24__coassemble_470_pt1 | contig 27138 bp, 27 predicted proteins | sample R24__metabat2_low_PE_011 | metagenome-assembled genome bin R24 | reverse complement strand
CTCAGCAATTATGAATTGTGAATTTTCAATTATGAATTCTTTGGCTACCATTTGAATTGCTTCCCCGTATTTTGGACGTTCCTAGGACGTTCCTACGACGTATCTTGAATGTACCTTGAATCTATCTTCTGTCTTGCTTCCATCTTTCTACCTTCTTTCTACCTTCTTCCTACCCACTATTTTGTATTTACCAAAAAATATTTCATATCATAATTGTTCTTTGAAAAACTCAGCGTTTATAAATTCTGAATTGATTTGATTTTTCAATTTTCAACTTTCAACTCATCATTGTGAATTGTCAACTGTCTCTGAATTTAAAAAGCCCCGACCGTTGTATAGAGTTGGCCGGGGCAAAGAGTTTTTAGTTGCTACGTCTCAGAACAAACACGTTGTTGTTCTTTGTGTAATTAAAGTGAGCTGCGCTCGAAAGGATTGATATAATATCGTCTATGTTCTCGTCGGGCGAGAAGGTTGCCGTAACCTTGTATTCGGCAAGACTGTTGTCCTTTATTATGATTTTCACGTTGTATTCCTTAGACAGCCTTTGGGCAATGACCTTCATAGGCTGGTTCTTGAATACGATATTTGGGCGTTTAGCCTCTGCCGGAGCGGTCGTTTCGGTCTTGCTTACCTTAGCCGGCGCAAACCACTTGTCGTAGTTCGAGATGCACGCAATGCCGATGCCCACCATCAGAGCCAGACTTGCCGCCACGGCTGTGCGCATATACAGTCTTCGGCTGCTACGGTCTGCGTCGTTGGCAGACATAGCCCTAATGCCAATTCGGCGGCACAGTTCGCCGTAGGCATTTTTTGTGGCAAAGCGGTTCTTTGGCGAGTGAACCGATGCCGCCAATCGGGTTATAGTTTTCTCAATGTTCTTTACCATGTCTTGTCGCTTATTTCTAGTTTTTTGCCTCTTGATATTGTTTTCTCGGTCATTGCCGACACGCTGAATATTCCTGTTCCGCCCTTAACGTTGCTTGGAACAATCGGGGCTGGAGTCAGCATCACGCCTTCCTCGTAGTTCTGGAACACGGATACGGCTTGCAGATAGTAGTATTCGCTTTCGGGAATAGACCTTATCTTGAAGTGGATGTCTTCGGTGCCTCCTTTTTGCGAGAGTCCCCACCATTCCTTTAGGTCGATGTTGAGCGTGTATTCGCCGTTGCTGAAGTAAGAGCTGCGGAACAGTCCGAAGACGTTCTTTACTTCTTCAACAAGTTCGATGGCATCCATATTTTCGTAATCCTTGCTCTTCTTGCTCATGCCTTCGCTCAGGGCAATATCTGAATAGTATGAATATTTGTTGTCAATGTCTGTAGAGTATGAGTAATAAAAGCACTCATCTTCTATATAACTTGAACCTGAAACCCAGTTTTTCTCTCTGACAACCGACAGACGGTAATATTTTGTCTCCTTCAGACTGCTTGGGTCTTTAATCTTGATGAAGTATCGTGTATAGTTTTCATTGTCGAACCTCACGTCGGCCGAATCAACCGACACAACCGTAACTGTTTCGGGCACGCTCGTTTCAGCCGATGCGATGTGCTGTCCGTCGCTCGCCTCAATACGCACTTTGTCGCCGCTTGCAAACAGACTCTTTATCTTGTATATGCAAGTGTCTGATGTGGCTTCCTCGGCAAGAGAGCCGTTTATGAAAATCTTAACCAGTGCGTTGCGTACAGGCGTGGTTTTTGTTGTGCCGGTAAGGTTCAGTTCAACATAGTTGTCTTGGCCTTGTGCCGTCATCAGCGCATTGATGATTAGCTGGTGCTTGCTGCTTTCGCCCACCTCGCCAATCTCGTATTCGCATGATGCGGCAACGAATGCGGCAAATGTAAATGCCAGAATATGTAATAGATGTTTCATTCTTTTTTAGAATTTGTATGTGTATGATACCGATGGTAGGATGGTGAGCAGGGTCATGCCATTAATTCTGCATATTTTCTCATCGTTTGTGTTATTTACAAGTTCGGTGTATATAACGTCCTGATTCTTGTTGTTGTAGGCATTCATCAGGCTTATGTTCCAGATGCGCTCGCCACGCTTTCGCTTGAAGTGGAAGTTCACGCTAAGGTCGAGACGGTGCGACGGCTTCATCTTGTAATTGTTGCGTTTGCCGAAGTAGTAATATGTGTCGCTTGTATATTCCTGATTCTTTGAGCTCGCGCGAGAATAATAATCAGGAAAATATGAATCGAACTCATAGTTGAAAATTGTAGACCTGTCGTCATTTAGCTGTGGTAGGATGTACCTTGTCTGCTGTGTGGCGATGGTTGTGTATCCGCCGGTGGCAAAGTACCACGAAGCGTTGAGGTCAATCTTCTTGCTCAGTTTGAACATTCCGAGGATGTTGATTGTGTGAGTGTGGTCGAGTTCGAAAGGATATCGCTCGCCGTTGTTCACATTTCCGTCTGAATGCTTGCGCGTAGACTTCGACAGCGTGTAGCTGAACGAGCCAGTGACGCGTCCGATGTTCTTTCGTGCCATGAACTCGATGCCGTAGCTTCGGCCGCTGCCTGCGCTCACCTTGTCGGCCCATCCTATCGAACTGCCGTAATATCCTGCTCCGTCGCGATATTCTATCAGGTTGTTCATCTCCTTCCAATAAGCCTCAAGCTGTAGCTCGATGCCCTTCCAGCGGTCGTAGGTTACGCCAGCCGCCCACAAGTTTGAGCTGATAGGCTTAATCTTGTCGTTGATAGGCACCCAAAGGTCTGACGGCATGGCGAAGGGCGAGTTGCTTAGCATGTGCGCATACTGGTGCATGAGCGAGTATGATGCTTTTGCCCTGAATCCGCCGCCAATAGGACGGTAGACTGACAGACGCGGCTCTATCGTCGGGTAGACTTTGCTTGGCACTGCAAACATCGTGGCTCTGATGCCGGCATTTAGCTGCCACTGATGGCCGAGGTTCATGTCGTCGTCAATGTATATGCAGAATTCGTGTCCGTCCGATTTCTCGGCGGCAGTTACCTGTTTGTCGGCCAAAGACTTTTTCCCGTCGGTGGCTACATATACGTTGGTCTGCGACTCCGGCTTGAACTTGTGCAGAGTGTAGTTTCCGCCGAATTTGATGTGGTGATTGCTGAAACTGTGATGGTCGAGGTCAATCTGTGCGGTGAGGTCTTTCACTCCCGAGTTGTAATCTGTGCCGAAGTGTGTCGAGCCTAAGCTCAAAGATTTGTCGTAACACTCGGATTCCAACTTCATTCTGTAACTGTTGTAGCCAACCATTATGTTGCCGAAGACGCTTGGCGAGAAGATGTGGTTCCAGCGTGCATTGAGCAGGGTGTTGCCAAACTTCAGCGACGATTCCGTGCACGAACTGCTATTGTAGTACGATTCTTCCCACTCATATTTCTGGTAAACGCCGTCGCGTCCCTGATAGAAGCCGATATACACGCGGTCGTTGTTGCCGAACTTGTGCGTTAGTTTGGCATTTATGTCGTAGAAGTAGAGGTCTAACGATTTCAGTTCTTCGTCGTTCTGCTTTGCCATTATGTTCATCAGCCATCCGGCATATGAACGGCGGGCAGAGACGAAGAACGAAGTGCGGTCCTTCTTTATCGGCCCCTCGAAGGCCATGTGTGCCGAAAGCAGTCCGATGGAGAACAGGCCATGGTAGCTCTGCATGTCGCCGTCCTTGGTTCGCACATCGACAACAGACGACAGTCTGCCGCCGTATCTTGCCGGAAACGACGCACTGTAGAAGTCGATATGCTTTACCGCCTCGGGAATGAAGGTCGATGCCAGTCCGAGAAAGTGGTTCACGTTGTAGAGCATCACGCCGTCGAGTAGATAGAGATTCTGGTCGGTGCTTCCGCCTCTCACGCTCATGCTGTTCGTGCCGCTCATGCCCTGCTGCACTCCTGGAAGAAGATGCAGCGATTTCAGCACATCGGCCTCGCCAAGTACGGCTGGCGTTGCCATAATCTGCTGGGGCGAGATGGTGCTCGCGCTCATTCGGGTGCTGCGGCTGCCCGTGTCGGGGCGGTCGGACTCAACAATCACCTCGGGCAGTTTCAGAGATTCGTTCAGCATCACGTTCTTGAAAGTGTTGCCGCTCAGCTTTATCTTTGCATGCTCAGGCTCGTAGCCCATGTACGAGATCGTAACGTCGTATTCGCCCTCGGGAAGAGGAATGCTGAAATATCCGTATGCGTTTGTTGTGCAGCCAGTAGACAGCAGGGGACAGTACACGTTTGCGCCGATGAGGCTTTCGTGCGACTTGCTGTCCATAACGTAACCGTGAAACTGATAGTTGGTCTTGATTGTAGCAGGCGTAGGCTTTTTCTTGAAAAGCAGAATATGTTTCGCGGTGATTTTGTAGTCAATATCGGTATTCTTCAGTTGCTCGTCGAGAATCGTTTTTATCGGACGCTTGTCCGAAGGGTTTATTACGATTGGCTTCTTCAGCTCAACCTCCTCGCCGTATACGAGCGTGTACTTTGGGTCTTGCGCCATCGACATCGTGTGGCTCAGCAAGAACATCAACATTGTCAGAGTAATTTTTTTCATCTGTAAGATTGTTGTATTATATCAGTTTTTATTGTTCTGCCTATAAGACAGCCGCGAAAGAAAAAATCCCTACGCCAATGACGAAAAAAATTAAAGAAAAATTAAAAGGAAGCGTTTTGCCTGTTCGTCGCCGTGCTTCATATACGCCTCAATCGCGCTGCGGATGTGCTTCAGAGCCTTCTGCATCTGCGCGTCTACGGTCTTGGTGGATATGTTGCAGAGCTGTGCCGTCTCATCGTACGACAACCCTTCTTCCTTTACGTGCATGAAGACGGCGCGGCACTTCTCTGGCAGTTCGCCGAGAGCCTTCTCGTACACCTCGAACAGTTCAGACTGCTCAAGCCTCTCGCTTGGGTTCAGCGCGCCGTTGTCCGACTCGGGCAGTTCGTCGTGGCTGAACCGCTGCTCCTTCTCCAGCATGTTAATGGCGGCGTTCTTCACCATTGTAAAGCTGAAGTTTCTGAAGTTGCGCGGCACAATCATCGTCTTGCGCTTGTTCCAGATGTCGGCAAACACGTCGAGCGTAACATCCTTTGCCATCTCGTCGTCTTGCAGATAGAAGAAGGCTACTCTGAAAAGCCTCTCGTAGTTCTGGTGGAAAAGCGTGGCAAAGTCTTGCTCCGAGTCGTTTTTCTGAATGTTGAATAAAAGTTCTTCTGTATCCATCTTTTATTAAGAAACCTCTCTCGCGAATATTGTCGTTCTTATGTTCGTGAGAGAGGTTATAGTTTTTTTCTTGTTAGTTGGTATGTGGTAGTCTTCTGATTCAATACTTCTCATCATCATTCTTTTTAGTTTCTCTCATGTAGAGTAGTTTAATAAAAATATTGGCAGAACCAGTGGAAACCGATTCTGCCAACTGAAATATCCAATTCAAACAAAATGTTTTACTTGTTCTTCAGTAAATCGCGAATCTCAGTAAGCAACTTGATGTCTTCCGAAGGTTCTGTCGGAGCTGCTGCTTTCTCTTCTTCTTCCTTCTTTTTCTTCTTTGTCAATGCAGTAATGCCTTTTACGATTAAGAAGATACAGAATGCGATGATAAGGAAGTCGAGCACGTTCTGAAGAAATGCTCCGTAGCCAATGCTTACAGGCTCTGCGCCCTCTGGTGCAAGTGGATTTGCAGGAAGCGCAATCTTCAGATCCTTAAAATCAACGCCGCCGATGAGCCAGCCGATAGGAGGCATGATGATATCGGAAACGAGCGATGTCACAATCTTGCCGAACGCACCACCGATGATAACACCGACAGCCATGTCGACAACATTGCCACGCATGGCAAATTGCTTGAATTCGTCGAGAAACTTCATGGTAAATTTTATTTTATTGATTAGTTATTTTTAGTCAGGCTGGTTACTTTACGTTGCCAACCTTTATCAGGTATTCTGCAATCTGAACGGCATTCAAGGCTGCACCCTTTTTAATCTGGTCGCCAGAGAGCCAGAAAGTAAGGCCGTTGTCGTTAGCCAAGTCCTTGCGCACGCGACCAACGTAAACATCGTCCTTGCCGCCAGTGTAAAGTGGCATTGGATAAGGCAGATCCTTCAGAGTCTCCTTTGCTGCGTCTGGGTTAGCCTTTGTGCCAACAGCCTTAGGATTGTCAACCAATGTTACGCCGTTTGCAGCTGCGAGTGCAGCCTGAGCCTTCTCTACGCTGATAGGCTTCTCTGTCTCAATCCATACAGCCTCAGAGTGTGCGCGGAGCGAAGAGATGCGCACGCACATTGCAGAGCATCGTGCATCGGTGTGCATAATCTTCTTTGTCTCGTTAAACATCTTCATCTCCTCCTTGGTGTAGCCGTTGTCCTGGAACACGTCAATCTGCGGAATTACGTTGTATGCAAGCTGGTAAGCAAACTTGTTTACTGTAGGCTGCTTGCCCTCGGCAAGTTCCTTGTACTGCTGCTGAAGTTCAGCCATTGCTGCTGCTCCTGCGCCTGATGCGCTCTGGTATGAAGCGATGTGTATTGTCTTGATGTGCGAAATCTTCTCGAGTGGCTGCAAGCATACAACCATCATGATTGTCGTACAGTTAGGGTTTGCGATAATGCCGCGTGGACGGTTAAGTGCATCCTCTGCATTGCACTCAGGCACAACCAATGGCACGTCGTTGTCCATGCGGAATGCGCTCGAGTTGTCGATCATTACAGCACCGTACTTGGTGATATCCTCTGCAAATTCCTTTGAAACACCTGCACCTGCTGAAGTGAACGCGATGTCCACGCCCTTAAAGTCATCGTTGTGCTGAAGAAGTTTGACCTCATACTCCTTGCCTTTGAATGTGTACTTTTTACCGGCAGAACGCTCTGAACCGAATAAAACCAACTCATCCATAGGGAAGTTTCTCTCTTCGAGTACACGCAGGAACTCCTGTCCTACTGCACCACTAGCGCCAACAATTGCTACTTTCATTTTCTTGTCTTGTTTTATGAATTATAAATGTTATAATTTGTCGGCAAAATTATGAATTTATTTTTATTTACCCAATTTTTTTACTTACTTTGCAACAATTTTATACTTATTCGTGAACTTATGAGCACTCTGATACCCAATTTCCCTATAACAGACCCTACATGGGTATTCTTTATCGTGCTGTGCATCATTTTGTTTGCGCCGATAATCTTTAACCGCCTGCGCATTCCGCACCTCATCGGAATGATTATTGCGGGCACTCTTATAGGCCCTTACGGATTCAATGTGTTGCTCTACGACAGCAGTTTCGAACTGTTCGGAAGAGTGGGCATTTTCTACATAATGTTTCTTGCCGGATTGGAGATGGATATGGTGGGGCTGAGGCAGAACTCTACAAAGGGAACGGTGTTCGGACTGCTTACGTTTGCCGCTCCGTTTGTGATAGGATATCTGCTGGGCGTTTATGTGCTTCACTATTCGTGCATGGCATCGCTGCTGCTGGCGTGTATCTTCGCATCGCACACGCTGGTAACGTATCCGATAGTAAGCCGCTACGGACTGAGCCGTCATCCGGCGGTAACTATATCAATAGGTGCAACGGTTGTGGCTCTGTTCCTCGCGCTGCTCATTCTGGCGGCTATTTCAGGAACATACAACAGCGATATGGACGGCTGGCTCTTCTGGCTGGTCTTCACGCTGAAATGTGTTGCCTACATTGCTTTCGTATTCCTCGTGTTTCCGAAGGTTATCAGATGGTTCTTCTGTAATTACGGCGATTCTGTTTCGCAGTTCACCTTCTCGCTCGCGCTGGTCTTCTTCAGCGGTGCGATGGCGGCTCTTGCCGGACTGGAGGGCATCATGGGCGCGTTCCTTGCCGGAATAATCCTTAACAGATACATTCCGCATGTATCTCCGCTGATGAACAGACTTGAGTTTGTGGGCAACGCGCTGTTCATTCCCTATTTCCTTATTGGTGTCGGAATGATAATCAACGTGCGTCTTCTTGCCGATACCGATACGCTCCTCGTGGTGGCTATAATGCTGCTTGTGGCAACCGTGTCGAAGGCAATTCCGGCATGGGGCATAATGCGAATCTTCAAGATGAGCCGTGCCGAGGGCGTTATGATGTTCGGTCTGACCGATGCACATGCTGCCGGCGCGCTGGCAATGGTTATGGTGGGCACAAAACTCGAGATTGCGCCGGGCGAGTATCTGATGAACCACTCGGTGCTTAACGGCGTGGTTATGATAATTCTGTTCTCGTGCATCATCAGTTCTATTGCAACCGAGCGCGGGGCGGCAAAATTGGCTCACGAGGTTCAGGAGAGTCCTGTCAAGCACGAGGGCGACGACGAGAAGATTCTTGTTCCGCTATACAATCCTTACACCATGCAGGACCTTGTGTCGGTGGCTATGCTTATGCGCAACGCCAAACTCGGTCGCGGACTGATAGGCCTGAACGTGGTTATAGACGATGAACATGCCGATGCGCGCAAGCAGTTCGGCGAGCAGATGCTCGACAAGGCGGTTAAGATTGCCGCCGCATCGGATGTGCGTATGCAGACGCAGAATCGTTTGGGCACAAACGTGGCATCGGCTATTCTTCATGCCATGAAGGAACTCGATGCCTCGGAGATTGTGATGGGTATGCACCATCAGAAGAACAACGTGCTCGACTCGTTCTACGGAACAATTACTCAGAGTCTGCTTACGGGGATGTCGCGCCAGCTTACGATAGCCAAGCTCATAATCCCGTCGAACACGCTTAGGCGAATAATCGTGGCTGTTCCGCCAAAGGCAGAGTTCGAGAAGGGCTTCCACAGGTGGATGTCGCGCATTGCACGGATGGGCGCACAACTCGGGTGCCGCGTAAACTTCCATGCCACAAAGGAGACTCTTCCTTTCATCGAAGGATACATAAAGAAAAATCATAAGGATGTGCGTGCGGAGTTCATTCTGCTCGACAGCTGGGACAACCTTATCCTGCTAACCGGCGAGGTAAACTATGACCATCTGCTTGTCATCGTTTCGTCGCGCCGCGGCTCGATAAGTTACCGCCAGTCGTTCGAGGAACTTCCGACGCTGATAAACAAATATTTTGCAAATAACAGTTTGCTGTTGTTATTCCCCGACCAGACGGGCGAGGACGAAGACCTCATCTCGTTCATCGAGCCTGTCAAGTCGGACAAGGCGGCTACATGGTCGCCAACGGGCTGGATTTCAAGAGCAATGAAAATGCATTTGAATAATGATTGAAGTTAAAGGATTGACAAAGAGCTTCGGCTCGTTGCAGGTGCTTAAAGGCATTGATTTGAAAGTAGAGAAGGGCGAGGTAGTGAGCATCGTTGGTCCGAGCGGCGCGGGTAAGACAACGCTGCTCCAGATTATGGGAACACTCGACAACCCCGATAGTGGCAGCATCGTTATAAACGGAACGGACATAAGAACGTTGAACCAGAAGAAATTGGCGGCTTTCCGCAATCAGCATATCGGATTCGTGTTTCAGTTTCATCAACTTCTGCCAGAGTTTACGGCTCTCGAGAACGTGATGATTCCGGCGTTCATAGCAGGCAAGCACGGCAAGGACACAAAGACACGCGCCGAGGAACTGCTTGGCTTCATGGGACTGGGCGAGCGAATGAATCACAAGCCAAACGAACTCTCGGGCGGAGAGAAACAGCGTGTGGCAGTGGCTCGCGCATTGATGAACAATCCGGCGGTGGTCTTTGCCGACGAGCCTTCGGGCAGCCTCGACAGCAAGAACAAGCAGGAACTGCATCAACTTTTCTTCGACCTTCGCGACAAGTTCGGGCAGACATTCGTAATCGTCACTCACGACGAGGAACTGGCTCGCCTTACCGACCGCACCATTCAGATGAGAGACGGTTTGATAATTCAGCCTGCGCAGACCGAAATAATTACTCCCGAGGCTGAAAATAACGATAAAAATGAACAAGTAAACGATTAAAGATTATGGCACATGTTAAAATAGGAAACTACAATCAGCTTGAGGTTGTAAAGACGGTCGATTTCGGCGTTTATCTCGACGGACATGACGATGGCGAAATCCTGCTGCCAACCCGATACGTTCCCGAAGACTGTCAGGTGGGCGACATGCTCAACGTCTTCATCTATCTCGACCAAGAGGAGCGACTGATTGCCACAACGCTCGAACCGTTGGTAAAGGTGGGCGAGTTCGCATATCTCGAGGTGGCTTGGGTAAACCAGTTCGGAGCGTTCCTCGACTGGGGCTTGATGAAGGACCTCTTCGTGCCTTTCCGCGAGCAGAAAATGAAGATGCTGAAGGGACACAAGTACGTTATTCATTGCCACATAGACGAGGATAGTTACCGCATAATGGCATCGGCTAAGATAGAGAAATTCCTGTCGGACGAGATGCCCGACTATAATCCCGGCGACGAGGTTGAGGTGCTTGTCTATCAGAAGACAGATCTCGGCTTTAAGGTGATTGTCGAGAATAAGTTCAGCGGAATGTTGTACCAGAACGAGTTGTTCCAGTACGTTCACAGCGGCGACCGCCTCACGGCTTTCGTAAAGCAGGTGCGTCCCGACGGCAAGATTGACTTGAAACTTCAGAACAACGGCAGAGCGCAGATAAGCGAATTCTCTAACACTTTGCTAGAATACATTAAGGCGCACGACGGTCATTGCCGTTTCCACGACAAGAGTTCGACCGACGAGATTTACAACGAATTTGAAGTCAGCAAAAAGGTTTTCAAAAAGGCTGTGGGCGATTTGTACAAGCAGCATCTCATCGTCCTCAAAGGCGACGACGGAATCTATCTGGCATAAACAAGCAATAAAGCCGCATGAACCGGAAACGTTCGTGCGGCTTTCTTTTATAAAAAACTCGGATGGGTATCGTTTTCTCCGACAACCACCCGAGATAGTGAAAATTATTGCGAATATGATATTGATGCTCTGTTATTTTGCCTGCGCGCAGAAGCCTGCCTTAATCTTTTTGCGAGTGTGGGCATAGTATCCCATTGTCAGCAGCAGGAAAGGCACGATAATAAGCAGTCGTATGTCTGCCATCTTAGCCGAGCACATTGTTATGTAAAGCATTGCAAGCAGCGTAAGCATAGCCATTGTCTTAATGTGCTTTACCAGCATCTTGGTGTTGCTCTCGCTCTCCTCTATGCGTGGAAGAGTGCTCAGTTTGTACGGATTCCGTTCGTAGTATTTGAAGATTGCAAAAATTATGACCGAAATCATAGGTAGCAGGATGATGAGGTTTTCAGTTCCCTGACTCGTTAGGTTGCCGCTGATGTCCCAATGCAGAATGACCTTTTTCGAACAGTTTGCCATTCTTGCAAGCGCAACGCCAAATGTTACGATGATGATTAAAGATGATACAATCTTGCTTTTCATTTTGGTAATAATTATTATTGTTCAACCTGTTTCCTGAAAAACATCATAATCCGTGTCTATGTAATGATTGCGCCATAATGCTTTAATTTTTGATAGCAGTTCTTTAGTTTTCTTATGAACAATGCCGTCTCTAAAACTTCAGGCTTTGCTTACATGTTTATTTACTGTCTGTTGCAGTTTATTTACACGTAATATTCAGTTTTCGCTATTGAAATTTTATGCAAAGAAAGTCAAAAAACACCAAGAAATGAAAAAAACGCTGCCATAAAACATCTTTGGAACGTGCATTCTTGATATATATCAAAAACTTCTGCTTTGTGGAAGGCCTAAAATGAAAAAGCGGCATTTTGCTGCCGCTTTCAAAATTATGCACGCTCCAGTTCGAAAAGGCATGCCAAATCGTCTTTTACCCCCTCGCCATTGTTGAATATGAATGATACGTATGTGTCGTCGTAATCGTAGTCGGCACTTTTCTCGGCTTTGGCAATAATATCGTTGAATTTCTCTTTTGTTGTGTTTATCACCACAGTCTCGCCGGTTGAAAGTCTTTGCACCTTGTCGCCTTTGTCGAACGGGTTGGGTAGCGGTACAAAGGCATTCTCAAATCGTGAGGAGTCAAGGCTGTCCACTTTTCTGATGAACTCGTTGTCGTGTGTGACGCTCCAAAAACGGTGTATGAGTTTCTCCTCGTTGAAATATATCGTTCCGAGAGTGTCGGGCGCGCTGTCGATGTCCCAGAATTCGGTCTGGTTCTCTGCACCCATGTTGCGGAATGGAAATGAAAAATTCTTTACCGCCGGTTCGGCTTCCTCAGAAAGCGTTTGAATCTTCTCGATACAAAATTCATCGTTATAGTCCTTAACGCTTTCCATTGCAGAATCGAAATCGCTGAAAGTTCCGATGTCGGAAAAGTCGAACGATTTAACGGCGAAGACCGTGTTGTTTAATGGCTGTTTAAACGATTCAATCTTAAGGTCGTCAACCTCGAAACGCTGTCCGAGTTGCGTTTTCAGCGTCTCGTCCTCTGTGTTGTCGTGGATTGCTTCCAGAAGTTCCCTTCTCACAAAATACGGGAAAGGAAAGTTGTAGATTATTGTTGCAATGTGCGAGTCGGCAAACTGCCAGCCTGTTTCTTCTATGCAGTTTTTCATGGTCTCGGAAAAAGGCAACGTCATGAACATCTCCTGAATCTCTTTCGAACTCTGTTTCATAATGTGTCTATTGATTTACGGGTTATACATCTCAAGACTGTGTCCGTGCTTGTTTTTCAGCAGGTCAGTCTTGCTCTGGATGCAAATATAGCAGAAAATCGTTCTTCTCGGCAAAAAAATGGTCGGGATTCTTGTCCGAACCCCGACCGTTTTTTATCTTAAACCAGCGTTATCTTTTTAACGTCCAGTTTGTCGGCATTCAGAAATACCGACGCGCTTTTCTTGAATTTCTCTTCGCTCTCGGTGGTGAAGAACTGGCAAGTGCCGCCCTTCGTCAGTTTGGCATCCATCTCGGTATGGCGTTTAAGATAGTCGCTGAGGCTTGCCGCAACATAGTCGCCCTGCGGAATAACGTTAACGCCTTTGGGAATGTACTTGTTAATTTTGTTAAGCAGAAGAGGGTAGTGGGTGCAGCCCAGAATTATGGTGTCTATCTCGGGGTCGCGACTCATCAGATTGTCTATGCGAGCCTTTACGAAATAGTCTGCACCGTCGCTGTTGTATTCGTTGTTCTCGACAAGCGGAACCCACATTGGGCAAGGCTCGCCCGTAACCTTCACGTCGGGGTGTAGTTTCTCAATCTCCAACTGATAGGAATGTGACAGAACCGTTCCTTCGGTGGCAAAGAATCCAACGTGGCGGCTTTTGGTCAGCGCGCCTATGCACTCTGCCGTGGGGCGGATTATTCCAAGCACGCGGCGGTTGGCATCGAGCTGCGGAAGGTCTTTCTGCTGAATGGTTCTTAGTGCCTTTGCCGATGCCGTGTTGCACGCAAGAATAACAAGTTGGCAGCCCAGTTCGAAGAGTTTCTTTACCGATTGCAGCGTAAACTCGTAAACCACGTCGAACGAGCGTGAGCCGTAAGGCGAGCGCGCATTGTCGCCCAGATACATATAATCGTATTCGGGCATAAGGCTTTGAATCTGTTTCAGAATCGTAAGGCCTCCGTAGCCCGAGTCGAACAGACCTATCGGTCCGGGATTTTTTGAGAATGATGGTTGTGCCATAATCTACAGGGAAAGAGAAAGGGCGACCCCATAATGGTGTCGCCCTTATAGGGATTATTGTTCAGTTCTGTTTTACTTTATTCCAAGACTCTGCTTCAACTGCTCTGTGAGGTCAACGCCAGTGTTTGGGTTTACGTACGGATAGTTGTTTCCGGCAGTGTTGATGACATAGTCGAGAGCCTTCTCCTGAGCCACGGCAGCAACAGCCTCGTCGAGTTTCTGCTTAACCGGAGCCATAAGGTTCTTCTCTGCCTTAGAGAGCATCTCCTTAACATCCTTCTTGAACTCGAGAGTCTGATCCATAAGGTTCTGCAACTCTTTCTGTCGCTTCATCAGGATGCTCTTCGGAAACTCCTTCTGTCCGTCAAGGAATTCAGTGTACTTCTTGTCGAACTCATCTTCCGAACGCTTGAGTTCAGACTCATAGTTGTCCTTAAGCATGTTAAGGTTGTTCTGTGCTTCTGTGTACTCAGGCATTGCCTTAAGCATGTCGTCGTAGTTAAAGTAGCCGAATTTACTCTGTGCGCTTGCTGCGAGCGGCAGCATGCACAATGCCATTATGATTATTTTCTTGAACATACTTTTTAAAAGAATTTGGTGTTTGACAAGATTGTTGTCTGTTAATCAGAATTATTTCTTAGCAGGAGTAGTCTTTGCGCCTGTTGCGCCGAGCTTGCTCTTTACCTGACTTGTAAGGTCGGTGCTCTGAGTCTCGCTGATGTAAGGAATACCGGCTGTGATATCCATGATGTAGATGTAGCCGCCTGCCTTGCCTATTTCAGCGATAACCTTTGTTACCTTCTCCTGAATAGCCTGCATCTTATCGTTTGAAAGCTTCTGAACGTTTGACTGGCTCTCCTGAGCGAACTGCTGCATGCGAGTGTACATGTCTTGAAGTTCCTGCTGGCGGCGCTGCTTGATGTTCTCTGGCAGTGTAGCCATCTCCTTCTCGAACTCTGCGCCCTTAGCCTGAAGTTCGTCCTGCATCTTCTTCAACTCTGTCTCGTATGTCTTCTGCTGAGCCTGAATCTCGTTCTGTGCTGCGGTAAACTCTGGCATATTCTGGATGATGTCAGCAGAATTGATATGACCAAACTTCTGTGCGAATGCACATGCTGGCGCAAGGATTAGCGCCAATAGAATCAATTTTTTCATTTGTTATTTTTCTCGTTTTTATATTATCAAATTTGTTTTCGGCGGCAAAGGTACTGTATTTTTTTGTTAAATAGACGACTATATTTCTTAAAAATGCTGAAAATTAGTTAGAATAGCCCAACTTTGTCAGTACCTCGTTGCTGATGTCTACTTTTGGCGAGGCAAATATCACGCCCGAGTCGGCCGCCCTGTCAAGAACGAGGCTATAGCCTTTCGAGTCGGCAATCTCCTTCACCGCGTTGTATATTTCTTCTTGTATCGGGGCTATGAGCGATGCTCTCTTCTTGTAAAGTTCGCCATCGGGACCGAAGTATTTCTGTTTCAGTTCGCTTGCCTCCTTTTCTTTTTCAAGAATGTTTTCTTCTTTCTTAGCCTTCTGCTCCTCGCTCAGAAACACCGACTCGTTCTGATAGTTCTTGTACATCGTCTGTGCCTCTGCATTCAGTGCCTCCACCTCGGCCTGCCATTTTTTGCTTACTTGGTTAAGCTGCTCGCTGGCGCGTTCGTATGCCGGAATGTTCTTCAGAATGTATTGCATGTCTACCACGGCATATTTCTGGGCAAAGGCATTGTCTGCCACAAACAGGTTGTAGCAGACAATAGCTGATATTGCAAGGATTCGTAATGCTTTCATTAAACTGGTTTGTTAGAATTCCTGACCGATGATGAAGTGGAACTGGCTTCCGCCCTTTGTTCCGTAAACCTTGTCGAATCCGTAAGCCCAGTCGATACCCATCATACCAATCATTGGTAGGAAGATGCGCACACCTACGCCGGCAGAACGCTTCATGTCGAATGGGTTGAACTTGTTTATTGTTGTCCAAGCGTTACCGCCCTCGGCAAATGCAAGGCAGTAGATGCTTGTTGATGTTTCGAGCATGAGAGGGTAGCGGAGTTCAAGGCCGAGGCGTGAGTAAGCGTAGCCCTCGCTTCCGGTTGGAGTGAGGCTTCCGTTCTCGTAACCTCTAAGTCCGATGGTCTCGGTTGCATAACTGCTCGAATATCCTGTCATTCCGTCGCCACCAACATAGAAGGTCTCGAACGGAGATTTCTTGTACTTGTTGTAGTGGCCCAGCAGACCGAACTCAACGCGTGTCATCAGCACAGGACACTTAGCTCCGTTGGCAAGAGCCGTGAACGAGCGCAGTTTGAACTTCCACTTGTGATATTCAATCCAGTTGAACTTCTCCTGCATGTTTGCCAAGTACAACTCTTTGTTATCTGTACTCTTTACAGATGTCAGTTTCTCGTAGTCCTTTCCGTCCCACAAAGAGAATGGTGGTGTGAGGGCAAGCGAGAGTGAGAATTCAGAGCCTCTACGAGGGTAAATCTGGTTATCAGTTGAGTTTCGGTTAAGCGCAAGCTCAAGGTTGATGTTGTTACAGTTTCCGTCGGAAATCAGGAAGTAAGCCCAGTTCTTCAGCATGTAGCGCTGGTATGTGAGAGCCGCGCTGAGTGTGAAGTAATCGTCAGGCCAGCGTAGACGCTTTCCGAAGCCGAGTGTAACACCGAACAACTGAACGTATTTGTCGGGGTCGTAATAGTTCTCGTAGCTGTTGTATGCGCTTGAGTTATAATTTCCGTAATAGTAGCTGTAATAGTTGTTGTACGAACTGTAATAGTTGCTGCTCACGTCGGTCTGCTTTGAGTAGAATGCAGTTACCGAGAATGAGGTTGGACGCTTGCCGCCAAACCAAGGGTCGAGGAACGAAACGCTGTACGACTGGTAGTAAGTACCGTTTGTCTGTCCGCTCAGCGTAAGGGTCTGACCCTCGCCCTGCGGAACGATTCCGCGGCGGTTCTTGGTCTTGCTGAACAACTCCTGAATGGCGAAGTTCGTAAGTTTCAGACTCACCTTACCGATGATACCTGTCTGACCCCATCCGGCAGAAAGTTCAATCTGGTCGTTAGCCTTTGACTCAAGGATGTAGTTGATGTCAACAGTTCCGTTTGTTGGGTCTGGCTTCACGTCAGGGTTGATGTTCTCTGGGTTGAAGTGTCCCATCTGTGCAATTTCTCGGTACGAACGCTCAAGAGCCTCCTTGCTGAAGAGGTCGCCCGGTTTGGTACGAAGTTCGCGGCGAACTACGTGCTCGTAAAGGCGGTCGTTACCGGTTATTTTTACGCGGTTTATTGTAGCCTGCGGACCTTCGACAATGCGCATCTCAAGGTCAATAGAGTCGTTGTCTACGTTAATCTCGACAGGGTCGAGACTGTAGAACACGTATCCGTTGTTGTAGTAGTCGTTACCGATGGCGTCCTCGTCCTTAGACAGACGCTCGTTCAGCAACTTTTGGTTGTAAACGTCGCCGCGCTTCATGCGCAGTTTCTGGCTCAGATAATTTGTTGGGTACACGGTGTTTCCAACCCAGTCGATGTTGCGCACAAAGTACTTCTGACCCTCGTCAATCTTAATGAAGATGTCAACCGAGCGGTCGTCGTACTGCTTTACGCTGTCGGTTACAATCTGCGCGTCGCGGTATCCGTACTCGTTGTACTTGTCGATGATGAAGCCCTTGTCCTCCTCATACTTCTCCTGAATGAACTTCTTGGCTTTGAAGGTGTTCAGAATCTTGTTCTTCTCGTTGGTCTTCTTCATCGCGTTTTTCAGCTTTCTGTCGCTGAATACGGTGTTTCCGACGATGTTTATCTGGTGAACCTTGATTTTCTCCTTCTTGTCGATGTTGATGTCGACGATAACCTGCTCCGGATTGTCTGGGTCGTCAACCTGAACGATGTTTACTTCCGCCTCCTTGTAGCCCTTCTCGTCGAAGTATTTCTTTATAATGTGCTTAGAGCGGTCGCGCATGTTAGGCGTAATCTGGTTACCCTTAATCAGACCGAGTTTTGCCTCAAGGTCTTCGCGCTCCGACTTTTTAATGCCGTTGTAGTTGATTTCCTTCACGCGCGGACGTGTTGCGAGCGCAATATGAAGGTAGATTTTCTCGTCAACAATGCTATCGGCCTCAATTTTCACCTGCGAGAACAAGCCGTGCTTCCAGTATCGCTTTACGGCTGTCGTAATCTCATCGCCCGGCACGTCGATGGTCTGTCCCACAGACAAGCCGGATAATCCTATGAGCACATAGTCCTCATAGTTCTTCACGCCGCTCACTCTGATGCCACCGATTTCGAGTTGCCGTGGAGTGCCGGAGTAGATGATGTTGGGTTTCCCGTTGTCGTCATTATTGTCTTGCGCCCACGTAGGCGACGCTGCCGCGAGGGCAGTACACAGACATAATGCAAATTTCAGATTCTTCATTCTTTTTAGCTAAAAACTATAGTAGTTAAGGTTTATTCTGTTGCAACCTGCTCGCTTGTCTTTCCAAAGCGGCGTTCGCGGTTCTGATAGTCGTAGATGGCTTTGAAAAAGTCGTCTTCGCTGAAGTCTGGCCAATAGGTGTCGCAGAAGTACAGCTCTGAGTATGCAGCCTGCCACAGCAGATAGTTGCTGAGGCGAATCTCGCCTCCGGTGCGGATAAGCAGTTCTGGGTCGGGCATGAAACTGGTGTACAGATGCTTGCCAATCACCTCTTCGTTGATGTCGTTGGCATCGAGTTTGCCTTCCTTTACCTCTTCGGCAATCTGTCTTACGGCATTCTGAATCTCTGACTTTGACGAGTAACTGAGTGCGAGTACAAGGCACATGCTGGAGTTCTTTGATGTGCGCTCAATCATCTCTTGAATCTTCTTCTGAATTGCTTCAGGAAGTCGTTTCAGGTCGCCAATGACCTGAAAACTCACGTCGTTCTTCATGAAGATTTCGTCTTCAAGATTCTTCAGCAGGAGTCCCATCAGAGCCTCGATTTCCTCGGCCGGACGATTCCAGTTCTCTGTCGAGAATGTATATAGAGTAAGAAATTTAACTCCAACATTTTTTGCTGTTTTGGTTATTCGGCGCACAGTCTCAACGCCGGCGATGTGTCCCATCGTGCGTTTCTCGCCTCTTGCCTTAGCCCAGCGTCCGTTGCCGTCCATAATGATGGCAATGTGCTTTGGTACTCTGGTCTTATCTATTTGGTCGATATATGCCATAATTAAAAGTTGTTACATTTTCGGTATTTAGGGAAGAGATCGTATGTTACATATAATAATGTGTACGAATATCCGTCCCTGTTCTTAAAGATGCTGCCGTTCTCCAGTCCGTAAGGCTTGTCGAGTTGCAGTCCTTCCTTGCTCGTTACGTCGAGTTTGTCGGTCCATGTTAGCCTCATACTCCATTCTATGCCCACGTTTACGCGCTCTCGCCATTTGTATTTAACACCTATTCCCAGAGGAAAGTTGAGCGTGAACACGTCCTCGGCAGGCGATGGCGCATAGGTGAATCCGGCTCCGCCCATGATGTAAGGCGTTAACTTGTGTGTGCCTTTGTAGCCTTTCCCCGTTCCGTAGGCAAAGAAGTTGCAGGCGAATTGTGCGCCAAGGTCTACAACCGTGCGGCTGAACCGTGCCGTGCCCGGAGTGCCCTTTGTTCCCGATGGATAGACGGTGTCTACATCGTCGGTGCTGCCCGAAATCTTGCCGAGAAGCAGATTGCCGTTGAGACTCATTCTGGGGTTGAAGATGTAGGCGGCTTTCGCTCCGCCTGCCAGCCCCATGTTGTTAAACAGGGCTGCGTTGGCATCGCCTATATAGAAGGTTCCTCCCAACGCACCGCCCAGCTCCATCTTGTATTCAAGTTCCTGTGCTGTGGCTGTTTGTGCAACTGCCCATGCGAGCAGTGCTGTCACAACATTCTTCAGCATTCTATTTTATATAGATTTCAGGAATGAATCCGCGCCAGATGTTGCCGTTCTTGAAGATTATGAGAATGGCGTTATGCTTCTGGTCTACCACCGCTGTGAACTCGCGTGTTACGCCTTCGAGTTCTTCTGGCAATGTGGTCTTTTTTGTCTTTGTTTTCCACGTTATGCCATCGTCGCCCGAGATGTAAAGACCCGAGAGGGCGTCGATGCTTGTGCTTCTCATCTTGCCTGCACCGCCGAAAGCGTAAAGTTCGTCGTTGTACGACAGAACGTTGAGGTTTGCGAGGCGTGGAAGCGCGTAGATGTTAATATATTCGTTTGGAAGATATGACCAGCCTTGGCGGGCGTATGCCTGCTCTGCGCTGATTCTGTTCCATACAACGCCGCAGCTGTCGTTGTTCTCGTTTATTCCGGTGAGTACAACCTTCTCCATTGTGGCATTGTGCTTCATCTTCTTGCTGCTAAATGCAACGCATGTCTCTGGAAGATTCTCGATGTCGGTGTTGCCTTCTACAACCCATGTGTTGTTTGAGTAGCTTGCAAAGTTGCCATCAACAACGCCGAAAATCTCGTAAGACGATGCTGCGAGCAGTCTGTTCACGTTGTTGCTACCCTCAACGGCTGTCCAGTCTTTACCGTTGTCTGAGACGTACATCTGCTTGCCAGCCACGATGTAAATCTTTCCGCCGAAGATAACGATGTTGTTGATGTCGGCTGTTCCGCTGATGCCGTTTGCTGCTGCAAGTGCGCTCCATGAGTTGGTGTTGTCTGCGCTTGCCTCGGTCATCATCAGCACGCCGTCCTTCTGTCCGAACACGATTATTTTGCCGTCGTGGTAGATGCTCTTAATGTTCTCGAGTTGCGATGCAGGGAAGTTGCTAACGGTGCTGCTGCTCCACATCAGCGAGTCGGCGTATGTCTGATGAACGTTCAGTTTAACTGTGTATGTCTTTGATGCCAGTCCGTCGCTGGCATGTACGGTAAACTGCATCTGGTTTGTATAGTCGAGCGAGTCTGTGCTGCTGTATGTCAGTATAGAGTCGTTTCGGGTGAATGTAACCGAATATCCGCTTACACCGATTGTTGCAACCACCTTCGTAATGTCTGTTCCGACAGGCAGCGAGTCGGTGTTGTAGATTGTCAGGTTGCGCTGGTCTATGGTAAACTTGTAGTTTGAGCCGGTTACGGTATCCTTTACGATGCTGTCCGAACCGTCAGACGCTGTGACTGTTCTGTATTTGTTAAGGGTTCCCAATTTGTACGATGTAATAACGCACTCGCTGGAATAGGTTGTTTCTTCATCATCGTTTTTCAAGCATGATGTAAAAATGAAACTGATGCTCACAAGTGAAAAGACGATAGATATTAACTTTCTCATCTAAAAGTGTTCAAATTTATTATATATAATTTTCAAGGTGCAAAAATACTCACATTTTTCGCTTCTACGAATAAAAACGAACGGTTTTAAATAAAATTATGGAATTTACTTGCTATTTTTTGCATAATTAAGAGGTTTAGATGCTCTTTTGAGCGGTTTTTGTTAAAAATGGAACTATTCTGCGTTGCGGAACGTGGTTATTGTGTGTCCGAACTGAACTTTTCGTTCAGCCTTTGAGCCTGAGGGTATTGCTGGTGCTTCTATGCCTCCGCCCAGAACGATGTCTGACTCTTCGACCCTTATCTCGTCCCACAGACTGTTGTCTATGAAAAGCTGGTGAAGTTCGCGTCCGCCTTCAACGAGCAGCGACTGAATCTGCCTTTTGTGAAGTTCTGCAAGTATCTGATTCAGAAAGTCTTCTGCTTTCAGCGTCACGAACTCGACGTTGCTGATTTTCTCGTCGGTTTCTGATGTTGTGAAGACTATCGTCGGCGTGCTTCCGTCGAAGATGCTGAGGCTTCGGCTCAGTCTGTTTTGGCGGTCTATGACTATTCGCGTCGGGTTCTTGCCGTGCCACAGTCGCACATCGAGACGGGGATTGTCGGTTTCTGCCGTGCGGCTGCCAACAAGTATTGCCTGACTTTCGGCTCTCATCTTGTGTACGAGCATTAGCGTACGCGGGTTCGAAAGATATCTGTCGGCATCTTTGTTGTAGATGAATCCGTCGGCAGACTGTGCCCATTTCAGAGTGATGTATGGCCGTTGTTTCTGATGGAAGGTGAAGAAGCGGCGGTTAAGAGCCTTACATTCTTCTTCCAGAACCCCGACGGTTACCTCGGCTCCGGCATCGCGCAGCATCTTTATGCCTTTGCCCTGCACTTTGGCAAACGGGTCTACGCAGCCAACCACCACGCGCTTTAACTTGTGGTCAATGAGCAGTTGGGCGCACGGCGGAGTCTTTCCGTAGTGGGCGCACGGCTCAAGGCTGACGTAGATTGTGGCATCTTTCAGCAGCGACTTGTCTTTGACAGACGCTACCGCATTCACCTCGGCATGACCTTCGCCGCAGCGGATGTGGTATCCCTCGCCAATAATCTTGCCGTCGAGCACGATAACCGCTCCAACCATCGGATTGGGCACGGCGTTCTGTCGCCCGTTTTTGGCAAGTTGAATGGCGCGCGCCATATATTTCTCGTCAATCGTCATTTTTAATTCGTTTTTTTGTCTATCTTTGCATTAAATACTAAAATGCGTCAGATTCTTACACATATCCGTCAGCAACTTTCGGCCGTCTATCCCGATTCCGAAGCCAACGCCATAGCGCGTATGGTTCTCGAATGCAGGTTCGGCATCTCGCTGCTCGATATTTGCATGGGCAAAGATATACAATTATTGCCAAAACAACGTCAAGATTTGGATAATATTGTGGCTCGTCTGTCAAAAGGCGAGCCTGTTCAGTATGTTCTTGGCAAGGCTGAATTCTGCGGATTCGCCTTTTCGGTTGCTCCCGGAGTGCTCATTCCGCGCCCCGAAACCGAGGATTTGGTAGATTGGATTGTTGCCGACAGCGAGGCGAAACACGGCTGTTCCATTCTCGACATCGGAACGGGCAGCGGATGTATAGCCATATCGCTGAAGAAGCTGATGCCCGATGCCATCGTAACGGCATGGGATTTGTCTGATGACGCGCTGCGGCAGGCGGTGGCGAATGCCCGTCAGCTCGATGTCGATGTCCTGTTCGAACAGGTTGATGTGCTTAATGTTACGCCGTCTGCCAAGTTCGATATAATCGTGAGCAATCCGCCGTATATCTGCAACCGCGAGAAGACCGAGATGAGCGACAACGTACTCAGTCATGAGCCGCATCTGGCACTCTTCGTCCCCGACGACGACCCTCTGATGTTCTACCGCGCCATCTCCGTGCTTGGACGCCAGATGCTCAACGAAGGCGGCTCGCTCTTCTTCGAGATAAACCGCGCCTTCGGTAGCGAAACAACCGAGATGCTCGCATCGCTCGGCTACAAGAATATCGAACTGCGGAAAGACCGCTTTGACAACGACAGAATGATAAAGGCTGTATTATGAAGAAACAGATTTCAGAAGAAACTGCTCTCGGCAGAGTGGCGGCATTATGCTCAGGTTCAGAACATTGCGAGGCTGAGGTGAGGGCAAAGCTCGATGCTTGGGAGATTGATGTCGAGGCGCAGAATCGCATCGTGGCTTACCTCTACAAAGAGCGTTTTCTCGACGAAAACCGATATGCCAACTTTTTTGCTCACGACAAACTGCGCTACAACCAGTGGGGCAGGACTAAAATACGCATGGCTCTAAGGCAGAAGCAGATTTCTTCCGAGGCTATAGATGAGGCTCTTGAGAATCTCGACGAGGACGAATATCTCGGCATTCTTCAACAGCTTATCAAGGCAAAGAAGAAGTCCGTCAAGGGCAAGAACGACTACGAGTGTCGTTGCAAACTGATAAAATTCGCCATGAGCCGTGGCTTTGAATATCCTTATATCCAACGATTTATAGAAGGTGGAGATGAAGAAGATGCTTTCGCAGACGATTTCTGAAGCACGGAGTTTTCTTGCCGATGTGCTCGACTTTGTTTTTCCGCGACATTGCACCGTTTGTGGCGAGAGGTTGCAGAAAGACGAGCAGTTTCTGTGCGCCGACTGCCTTCTGCATCTGCCTCGTACAGGCTTGGCAAGTGCCGAGGGCAACGAGATTGAACAGCTTTTCTGGGGAAGGGTAGATATTCAGCGCGCCATGTCGTTTTTCAAATATCACAGCGCGAGCAATTATCACAGAATCCTGATGGATTTGAAGTTTCACGGCAAGCCGGAGATTGGCATTTTCATGGGCAGACTGATGGCAAGAGAACTTGCTGCCACAATGATTTTCGATGGTGTTGATGTTATCGTGCCTGTTCCGCTGGCAAAAAGCCGACTGAAAAAGCGCGGCTACAACCAGAGCGAGATGATTGCGCGCGGAATATCCAAAGTTACAGGATTGCAGATAGATACGCGTTCGGTTGTTAGAACGAAAGCCAACGTGTCGCAGATTGGAAAAGGTCGCCAGCAGCGACAAGAAAATGTTGAGGGCATTTTTTCGGTAGCCGATTCTGATGCTTTGAAAGGCAAGCACGTTCTTGTTGTAGACGATGTGCTTACAACGGGTGCAACGACTATTTCGCTCATCTCCGAGATTCAGAAGGTGTGCGATGCCAAGTGCAGCGTGCTCACAATGGCGGTTGCATCTAACTGATTTTCTTTGCAATGCCTCGCACCACAAAAAGCAGATGATGCCACATGGTTGAGCACAGTCCGTAGTGGTCTGTCATCACTTTGAAACGCTCAATCAGCGATTCGGTGTGATGCTGTGTCGTTGCTCCGCCGGTGTAGAATTGCGAAATTGTGATGTTAGTACCTTTTATCTCAATTCCTTGCTTCTCAGCCTCTTTCATTATTCTGATGCACCAATCCACATCAGCCGAATATTTGTATTTCAGATTGTACTTGCAGAAAAGTTTTTGATTAACGATGAAAGCCTGATGGCACACCAACATTCCGTTTTTGAACGATTTCCAGTTCAGATTCTCGGGAATGTTTTTTCTTCTCATACCAAGATAGTTGCCTTTCTCGTCCAACACCTCGGTGTAACCGTATATCACGCCCGGCTCGCTGTCGTCCGAAACAAATTTGGCTATCTGACTTAGCGTGTCGCTGCCTTTCAGCGTGTCGCCGGCATTCAGAAACATTATGTATCTGCCGTGTACCCTGCCGTCGAAAGCCTTGTTCATGGCGTCGTAGATGCCCCTGTCTTTTTCCGAAGAGAAACTTACGCTGTGCCGTGCTCTCTCGGAATATTCCTTTATAACCGAGAGCGTATCGTCTTTCGATGCGCCGTCGATGAAGATGTGCTCCAGACTGTCAAAATCCTGCGAATCAACACTTTTTATGGTTCGCCTAATTTCCGACGATGCGTTGTAGCACACCGTCACGATGCTGAAAAGTGGCTGTGTCTCAGGCATGCTTTCCAGTTATTTTGTTGTATAGATTGATGTATTGCATTGCTACGTTACTCTCTGAGTATGAGGCTGCTGCCTTGCGATAAGCCATCTCGCTCAGACCGTTGTGTTCATCGTCGCCAAGACACCAGCAGATGCCGTTGGCAAAGTCCGATGCGTTTTTGTACTCGGCTACATAGCCGTTGTGCAGATGGTCTATCATCTGCGGAATGCCGCCCACGTTGAAGCCCACGCACGGCGTTCCGCACGACATTGCCTCGACGATGGTGTTTGGCAGATTGTCCTGAAGCGACGGGGTGACGTAGAGGTCTACGGCGTTATACACGTTTACCAGCGTGTGCTCGTCGCTTACATAGTCCATGTTGTAGACAGGGAACGGCAGAAGGCTCTGCATCTCCGAAGCCTTGTTGCCCATCATCACAACGCCAAGATTATCGGCAAGTTCGGGATGGTTCTGCTTTATAATCTGACAAGCCTCAATAAGATATTTCGCGCCCTTGCGCTCGTCTGTCACCTTCAGCGAGCCGAATAGAAGCAGTTTCTTATCCTGCGGAAGATTGCACTTCTGTCGCGCCTCTTTCTTGTCGCGTGGCTTGAAGAGGTTGTTGTTTATAGCGTTCGGAATGCTCTGTATGCTGTGTCCTGCTATCAGCGAGCTCTGCTTTGCCAAGTCCTCGAGCCAGTGGCTGCATGCCACAAAATGAAGGTGCGAGCCGCTGTAAATCTTCTTCTTCTTCAGATATGTTCTGTGCGAGAGGTCGTTCTTGCTGCCACCGCCGTAGATTAGCGGACAGTTGCGACATTCGGTCTTGTACTTGTCGCACTCGCTGGCATAGTGGCAGATGCCGGTGAAGGGCCACATGTCGTGCAGAGTCCACACAACGGGCTTGCCCGATGCTATAATCTTCTCGATGTCCTTCAGCGACAGGAATCCTTGGTTTATCCAGTGCAGATGAATAACATCTGCCTGCTTGAATTCGGGCAGTTCGGTAATGTCGGTGCCGGTGTTGGCTATGTCAACCTGAAAAAGATTGTTCTTCTTGAATTTGTTAGCCATCCAAATAACCGCGCGCTCCCACACAAACTGCACCTGATGTCTTATCGAAGGGTCGAGTGCCACAACGGTAATCTGGTTAGTTTGTTTATCCCTTACAAGCATTTTTGCCTTTATGCCATTGTTTTTCAGAGCCTCCATAAGTCGGTTGGCTGCGATGGCTGCTCCGCCTATGCGTTCTGATGTGTTGACAAGAAGAACTCTCATATATTTTTTAGTGTTAGAAACTGTTCTGCAAAATTAGAGAAAAAAAATGAAATACGTCGGTTGTGGCTTGTCAGAAATAATGTTAAATATGCGAATCTGCCGAAGAGATTGTGCATTTCCCTTTCAATAAACGCACAAAATTTATTTGTTTGTTTTGATAAACAGTAGTATTTTTGCCGAGCCATAACGCATGGTTGTTGTTATCGTGTTTGCTTGTGCATATCGAACAGAATGGTTGCATGGGTAAACGCTTATTTATAAATCATTTAAAATCTGAAAAAATAAGAAATGAAGAAATCTTTACTACTTATTATTCTTAGCATTGTTTCATTCAATGTGACTCATGCCGACATTACTTGGAAACTGTCTGATGACGGTACTCTGACCATCTCGGGAACTGATATGCCTGATTACTTCGACATTGATGCTCAGCGTGGTGTTGCTCCTTGGTATCGTGAGGTAAGTAAAATCAATAAAATTGTGATAGAGGATGGAGTGACTAATATTGGAACTGGTGCATTTCAAAGCTGTTATAATGCCACTTCTGTTACAATTCCTAATTCCGTGACAAGCATTGGTGATGCTGCATTTATGGGGTGTAGTCAGCTTACTTCTATCACAGTTCCGAATTCAATTACAAGGATTGGAAGACAGACATTCCGTAGTTGTATGGCACTAACTTCTTTCACTATTCCGAATAATGTGACGAGTATTGGAGAGAACGCTTTTATGGCTTGCAAAAGTCTGACCTCAATAACCATACCTAACTCTGTGACGAATATTGACGAGTTTGCTTTCATAGGCTGTATGGGACTTACTACTATCATAATTTCAAATTCAGTGACGAGTATTGGTGAATCTGCTTTCGATGGCTGTATTTAGAGGCTTCTAAACAACTATAATCAATGAAAAACACATAGAGATAAACATCTGTATATTAACCACTTTTAGATTTTAACACTTCAAACTTACTTTTTGGTGGTTCTCAAAAATCCGCTTACCTTTGCAACGCATTTCTACCGCGGA
>R24__coassemble_465_pt1 | contig 27208 bp, 17 predicted proteins | sample R24__metabat2_low_PE_011 | metagenome-assembled genome bin R24 | reverse complement strand
CAACCTCGCCTTCGCTATTCTTTGTGTAAAGTTTGTAAGAAACCGCTACATATTTATTGCCATCGCCAAATTGAACTGTTTCAATAGAACCTGACGGTGTATCTACAGAAGAAGTGTAATCTTCACGAACTTCTTCATTCAGCCTATTTTGCTTTAGCGCTTTCATTTCCATAAAAAGTCTGCGCTTTTCTTTTGCATCCATAATTTCTGTTTTTTCTTTGATTTTTATAATTTCTCTGCATATCGTACTTTTCCGCCTCGATTTAGACCTGCTATTTGTTTGCTGAATCTGTTGGCGTTTCATCCTTTTTGTCTGTGTGGCATAGCTTGCTTACAAATTCAAAAATTGTGTGAATGAGCCAGAATAATATAAGCCCACAAACTACAACGCCAATAGCAATCGACCCCCATTTTAACACAAATTTAAAAGCCGATAAAGTGAAATTATATGTTATTTTTATTAACGATTTCAGCGTATAGTCGTAAAATACAATTAATATAAACCACTTGATTATTGTCTCTATAATAACCAAAGCAATAAAACCTCCACTAAAGATGCCAAAAATAGAAAAACAACCGAGGCAGCCTGCAGAATCAGAACAGCCGTTGACGCTGCTATTGCTACTTTTGCCGCTCTGAATGTTTGAACCGTAATCTGACTTATATTCACGTGCAGGCGACTCCGACAAGTTGATGAATGACGTCCTTTTGTGGAGTGCCGACAACATTACCTCTTGCTTAACTTCGAGGCTTGTGATATTTTTACTGATGTCTATTTCTTTCATAACCGGTTATGTAACTCGCTCAGTACGTTTCCAGCAAAGTGCTGTTATACTAGTGAGTTATATTTTGCAATCTGTTTTGTTGCAGCCATATCTATAGCAGAAAGTAACTTCGATTTATACAAGTTCAACTGTGTCTTTATGTCCGATACATTTACAGCAGAACTCATCATTGATGAAAATTCAGAAATGCTTATATCTATCACCTCATACAGGAATATTTTTGAAGATATAGCGTCTTTCTGATTGTCGTCTAACAAAGATGAGGCTATAATTTCTTGAACTTCTTTCTGCTTCGAACCCATAAAATCTTCCCATTCATTGGTTGTCTTTTTTACGGCATCCAGAACCTTCGAAGTTATTTCATTCTTCATTTCTGCTACGCTAATGTTTGAATTGGCAGAAGTTTTTGTCGCAACATCTTTTTTTGCATTTGAAAACTTATATCCGCCAAAGGCACTTGCTGCAGAAATGCACAAACTTAGTATCTTTGAGTCTGTTGCCAAGGCACATATAGCCGACAAACCAGAAATGCCATAAAGCAGATATGATATTGGCGGAACGCTGCTTGACTTAGTAGTATTCTGCCCATGGTGTAGGGCAGAATCTGAGTTTATCACGATAGCATCTATGTATCTTGATGCCTTTTCTTTTAGTCTGTCTTTTTTCTCTTCGATAGACTGGTTGATTTTGTTTATCTTTTCCTTCATATTGTTATCTGTAAAGTGTTGATAATTCGGTTACACAAGAAATTATATCCTCGATTTTCTTAAGAACAACAGTCTTCTCCTGCATGTCTTTTTCCAATCCGGCAAGATAGGCTTCACCTTCTTTCTTAAGGTTTTCGACAAAGGATGTTTTCATGCCTTCAATAATTTGAAGCGCGTTTTGCAGATTCTTGTTTATCTCTCTCTTGACATCTTCCTTAATCGAATCTGAAAGCAGTCTGAAACTACTAATCAAGGTTGAGTTGTGCTCTCTCAGGCATCTTGCAAGATATGTCTTTACTTCTTCTTGCTGCAGTTCGTCTGTTCCCGATGGGTAGAACTGGTTGTTTGCAATGTCATCGCCTTGGCGTTTGTAATCCGAAATTATATCGCCTATAGCCAACTCTTTATTGTCTCGCAGCTCGTCCAATGCTTTGTCTATCAAGTTCCGGTAATAGGTGTCTTTAAACGAAGTGCTCATTATCTGTTTCTCAAAGTCGCTTATGGAAGCATTCAGTTTTTCAGACATCTCATTTCTTGCATTGGAAAACAACTTCATCCATTCTTCATTCCATGATTTTCCATACGACTCGACAGCATTGTCAATTTGTGTACACAGTTCGTATGTGTTTACATGTTCAAAATCCATATCATACGTATTGTGTCCCCAGAGCATTCCCTTGTGTCTTATTGACTCGGTTGTTTGCTCTGTCGGAATCATTCTGATTTCGTTGAACTGTACATTGTTTGCAATGTGCTTAATCTCGTTCTGAAGATTTCGTTCAAAGCTGTTGAAAATGCCTGTAAAAGTTGATTTCAGACTGTCAAACAGTTTGCCCTGCATTTCCTTTTGCTTTTGAATTTCGGCAATGGTTGATTCGTTCAACTGTTCTTGTCTGTTCTTGAACTCGTTAAGGATATTGTCGATGGTTGAAGATATTTCTTGGCGGTTCTTTACAAAGAACTCTTTTATCTTTTCGGCAATAATGGCATCTTTGTTGTCCATGAAAACACCGTCAAGATACTTCTCCTTGATATCCGAGATATTGGCAAGCCCTTCGAACGACTCTTTAATATCATTGTCGGTAGAGAAATAGTCGGGATAGTATCGTTTCATCTGCTGTACAACCTGTTTCTCTACGTTGTCCCATTTGTCTGCTGGCTTGTGGGCAATAGAGAAACCGATGCCTGCAGTTGTGTCGAGTTTTATTTTTCCGCGCAGTTTCTCGTCGATGGTGTCTGACAACTCACGAAGTCTTTTCTTGAACTTCTTTGTCTGCATCTCTGCTGTGTCAACCAAGTCTCCGCGTTCTTCGTTCTTCATTTCTCGCTCAGCTCCAAGATCCTGAAGCACAGAGTCGAATTTACTTGCAAGAAGAACCACTGTGCCGATACCAGAGCCGCCAATACGAGAATTTAGGAAGCTAACATCGCCACTTCCAAGAAAGTCGGTAGAGGCACTAAGCAAGAATACTCCGTGGCATGAGTGCAGGAATGTACGAGTACGGTTCTCGCGTGATACAACGGGGTCGTTAACTCCCGGAGTATCAACAATTCGCAATCCCTGTAGCCGTTCGTCGTTCATCTTGATATATAGACTCTTGACTACCGATGTGTATTCGCCATTGGCACCTACATATTGTTCGAGTACGTTTTGCAAGTCTTCAAGGTCGTAAAATTCTTTCGAATCGTTTTGCTGACCAATTTTCAGTCTTGCTTTATCGGTGCATGTCGATACCATTTCGTGAGCCGAACGTACTTTCTCGGATGTTCTGCTTTCCAGTTCCTTCTTTATTATCATTTCCGGAGCACCTTGATTCTGCTCCCTGACTTCACGTTCGCACTTCTTGTAATCTTCGTCTTGTCTAACAAAGATATCCCAATCTTTCTCGTTGAAGTATTCTACTTCGAAAGTGTTCTTTTCGGCATATTCAATAATAGTAAGTCCAGCCGTCATTGGCGTCGAAGCCTTTGGAAGAACGCTTTCTCCGTTGAAAAACAAGGAGTTAAGAAATGAAGACTTTCCGGCTTTTACTTGTCCTACGATGCCTATTTGCAGTGTGTTGTCTTTGGTTAGCAGACCTTCGCCACCTTCCTTAAACTCGTTAAATACACTTTCAAGCTCGGTAACTTTCTCATTAAGACCATCATAGTCGATGGTCTTAAGAGTTTCAAGCTTTGATTCCGATTTCTGTATGAGGTTTATTAACTGTTCTCTGTCCATGATTATAAAGCGTTGTCTATCTCGTTTTCAATCCATTTTGTGAAGGTTTGTTTCTTTGCCAAATCTTCAATTGTTTCTCCATTGGCAGTCTTCGTTTCAATCAGTTCGGGGTCGACATCCAAAAGAATCTTGCAGATGTCGCGGTACTGATTCTCTACGGCTGTGTGGAAGGCATTGTAGCCTCTTCTGTCTTTTATCGAAGGGTCAGCATCGTGGTCGAGGAAAAATTGAACCATCATGTTGTTGCCTGTCTGTACGGCAAACGTAAGAGGGTTGTAGCCGTCGGCATTGCAGACTGATAAATCTACGCCGTCTTCGAAACTGTGCAGGAACTGCTTGTAGTCGTCTTTCTTTATGCAGTCAAAAACATTCGGCACGGTATATTCATTATGCACACTTGCTGCCTTGTTGTGCTGCTGGTACTGTTTTATGCCTAGTTCAATGGCTGACATTATTATATTGCAATATTCCGTCATGTATTGAACATGGTTTTCTTCACGCTCTTTACTCTGAAGTGCATTCTCGCAATCATTGCAAGCTTCATCATACCGCTCCTTATATCGTTCGACGACATGATTCATCTCGGTGTTAACGTCCTCAACCAGTGTTTTGCGATATTCCTCATTATAGTATTTATATTTAATGGCATTATTATGTTTGTTTACAGCTCTATCGTATGCTCTATCAGCCTTTCCGATTGCTTTGTTCAACACCTCCGAACTACCCCAATGGTCGTTATTCTCAAAATCCATAACTCCATTATAAAATTCCAAAAAGGAGTCAACTGCAAATTTTGATGATTCTGTTAGCTTGTCTGCCGCGTTCATAACTTCATTGTAGCTGTCAACTAGGACTTCATTTAAATCATGTACAATGGTTTCTTGATATTCTTTTGCACTTTTGTGGACTCCTTGCCATCCGTTTTTCAGGTCAAGTTTCTCGCTGTAATTTTCCTCTATGCTATTTATGGCATATTGGCTTGCTTCTATTTCATCTTGAAAAAGGCTTCGGATATTGTCCTTTACAGACTCCAACTCGCTATTGCCGTTTCCTGCCTTCTTTGCCTCGTTTACAATAGTACTCAAAGTCATATTGTTTTTTGAACAATAAATTTTGTTGTCGAGGGTAGAATAGGCTATAATGTCTATGATTTCATTGGCAGGGAATTCTTTGTAGAGAGTTCTTGCTGCATCGTCTACAATTTTTGCACATTCCTGATAACCTTTCTTGTCGGCTTTGTTGAAAATAAATACCTTCTTGCCGTTGAATTGCTTTATTATTTCAATATCGTTAGACACTGTTGTTCCACGCTCGCAATCAACTAGCCAGAACAGTACATTTCCTTCGCTTAACGCTTCGAGGGCTGTTTCTTTGTCAGTCTTTCCGTTAGACTGGTTTGCCTTGTCCGAATTGTTATATCCCGGAGTATCAATGAACACAAGACCGTCCAAGTCTTTTGACGGAATCTCAACAAAAAGTTTGTCAAGTACAGATGCCAAGAAAACGTTTGACTTCTTAGCGTGCTGAATAGCCTGCAAAACTCCCGGATTAAGGTTTACAAGCACATTCTTTTGGTTTACACCTTTAACAGATACTGCACGGCTGTTTCCTGAGCAATAAAGGTATGTCTTTACAACTGAGACTGGTTCAACACCTGTTGGGAGTAGATTGGTACAATTGGTAAGTCGATTGAGGAAAGAAGACTTACCTGATGAAAATCCGCCTGCAACGACAATCTGCGTATGCTTTGTGTTCTCATGGGATTCCATACAATAAGACAGTATATTGCAGTATTTTCTCAACTTATGGATGAAATCTGGCTCAACAAGATTACTTCTGTTTTCGTCCAGATATTCATTAAGCGATATGCCTTTGATTTTTTTGTTGTAAGCATCATTGACACAATCCCAAAGGCAATCGGTGTCGATAGATGGCACGGCAGAGCAAATGCTTGCCATAAGTTCCATTACGTTTTCTTGATTTTCGTATGGATTAACCTTTATTATCTGCTTCTTTGGAGCAGACGATGATGATGGGGTATTTGATTTTCGAACTAAAGCCATAAAACAATAGTAAGTAGGGGCGTGCAATCATGTAGGTTACACACCCCATTGGTTATTTTTTTTTAGATTTCTGCAACAATAGTATTCAACTTAGAGATAGCTGCATTAAGTTTTGCAATCTCTGCCTCAACTTCTTCCTTAGACTTGTTGGCGTCAGCCTTCTTTTCATTAAGACCTTCCTTTACCTTCTCCATCTTGGAAACGAGTTCTGCCTGAATCTTTTCCTGAATACGCTTTTGGTTATCAACCGTAATCTTGTAGATTGTAGGTCTGATGCCTTCAATCACCTGATCTACGCACTGGGTTGTAACCTGTTCTTTTACTTCTTCAAGTACTTCTTCGTCGCTCTTTCCAAATAGCCAATTCAAAACATCTGGCAAGAAAGGCAAAAGAAAGGCTGCTATTTTGCCCCATAATCCTCCTGCGGCAAGCAATAACTCGATATATTCATTCACAACTTCAAAAATATCAGAGAAGTCGCTCATAAAGTCAGTATCTACTTCAATTGTAGCCAAGTCTGCTACTGAGTCCTTAACTGCTGAACCAAGAGCAGAAGAATACTGTCCGCTCTCTTCTTTCAATGAAGAGATTATTTCTGCACGAACTGTGCTGACAATAACAGACTTTATGTTCTCTTCGCTGTCCTTGTTTATAATCATCTGTGCAATGTCAGTTGACTTGGCTATAAGAGCCATACGCACATTGTCAAGAACATCTTGTGTTGATTTCTCTGGTGTATCGGCTTCGCTGTTGTTTGCCGGAAGTTCTTCCTTTACGTTCGCAATCTCCTCGTCAATCTTCTTCAGGGTTTCATCAACGTTAGCTATGTCCTTTGTCCTGAGGTCTATTCTAATCTTTAGCTGGTCGATAACACCATTGACAATAGTCTTGAACTTTTTGCCAAGTTTCTCTGCTACAATAGTTTCTGAATCAAGACTGTTGATGTAAGAATTGAAGTCTGCAAGATTCTCGTTGACCGCACAAATCTTTCCTACATAAGGATTTGTGTTGCCAAGTTTGGTCATCTGGTACTTGATGTACTCTACAATGTCGTTAACATCGCTTTCTGGCTTCTTGTCTATTTTTGAAACCATAACAGCTGGATACATGTTGTACTGGCTTAATTCGTGCATAAAAGACAATGTGCTGCCTCTCAATGAACCTTGTTCGGCATCAACAATCAACACAAAAGCTGTTCCGCTTTTTATGTAGTTGAAGATGGCTGCATCATGACGCTCTATACCTGAGCCGATACCTGGCATATCTACAAGAATAACGCCTCTTTCTTGAAGCTGCTTGATTGGCTCGCTTGTACAATATACCTTGGCGATATCTCCCGGCTTTGTGTCTAATAATTTTATATCAGCAAGAGATTTTGTGTCAATCTTATTTCCGTTTCTGTATAGTTCTACACATTCTGACTGTCCATAATACAGCTCGTATGCTACAGCTGTTTCTGGCATTGTGTCAACAGGAAGCATGCCCGCTTTCTGTGTGAAGACATTGAGCAAAGAACTCTTACCTGCGCTGAATACACCTACAAGAGGAACTTTAATGTATTGTGAATCATGAACCTCGTTCATGAATTCTTCTGATTTTACCTTGAATTCTTCTGTAGCCTCGCCAACAAGCAAAGGTGTTACCTCTGAAACCTTGTCAAAGGCAATCTGATATTTCATTAAATTATTCATATTGTATTTGTTATTGTTTTATCCAATTCTGTCTACTTGAAGTTCTACCATATTCAAACATCCAGCCTTCTTGATGTCTATGCCATAGAGGCGATAGAAGGCGTCAACTACTGGCTGCCCGCCGTTTGTTACAACAGGGTTGGTCATACTCTGGGTTACTACCTGAACCGACATTCCCGGTTCGATGCAAATACCGTTTACCATCTTATGGTTCTTGGTTGTTATTCTATAAATAGGCATAATATAAAATTTTATGTTCTTAAAGCAAAGTTAGTATGGGATTGTATCTTGAATACAAAATTACTGTCTGTTTTTCATTAGTGAAATGGGTGTTTGCTTGCGTAATGTATTAGGATACGAAACGTCGACAATATTTTGAGTGTAGTATTGTTTGTGTCTTATGCAAACCAACAAAGATTCATGTAATGTGTTTGACAAATATTCCCATTAGTTATAGAAATTTAATACTTCTACGACTATTGGCTCCAAGGATAGTCTCTTGTTTGATTAGTTTTTTTTTTGTTTTTCTGCATATACACAAAAAAAGAACGTGGAGCCAGCCTGATGCTCGTTCCACGATGTGTAGGCCTTCGCATTGCCCTTCTTGTCGAAACGAGCAACGCCGAAAGCCCCACGCTGATGCAAGTATATAGTATGCCATATTGCCGACAAACGACAGAATCGCCTGAAGGCAATGACGGCTGTATATAATACATCCCAAGGGGCGTTCCCGTTGCTTTGCTCTTGACAAGAAGTTTGAAGTTGCGAAGTTCACACATCGTCAAAACCAAAGCGTTGAGGTACGCCTTTATTTGTATATGTATCTTATCCCGCTTTCCACCCTCGGGGCTTTCAGCGTATGTAAGACAAGGCAAATATAGTAAAAAATAATTTATTTATATGAAAAATGTTAAAAAATCTTAATAAAAGTAATAAAAAACTATTGCACTGTCTTTTTGTGCCATATATTCTATATAATGTGCGGCTATGGTATAGAATTAAAATCCAAGCATTTCGAGGTGTGCTTTATTTTCGATATGCCCTTGGCTTGTCGTAGAGTAGGCAAGGGTATAGGAGATGCCACCTGCCATTTTGAAATGTAAGCAGCGTTTGGTAGGGTAGCGTAATAAATGTCATCGAATAAAAACACCAATTTTTGCAAATTTTTATTAGATATTGCGCCTGTCTAATTCGGCAATACAAAAGAAAAAAAGAGTATGCTGTAATTGGTAGCTATTAGTTTTTTGCAAAAAAAGTGGTATCCTTACCTCCTTTTTACAATGTTATTATGAAATGAACTATGTTTTTATTATTTTTGTAGCGCAAAAGGTGGTAAGGTTACCACCAAATATAATAACTAAATAATGAAATACCCAAATTTAGATAAAGTTCTCAAGGCTTGGAACGATTTGCAACCTCTAAGCGAAAGGGATAAGATGCGACTCAGTCGTCGCTTTACTGTTGATTTCAATTTTAATAGTAATCATATTGAAGGTAATACTCTAACTTACGGACAGACTGAATTATTGCTCTTATTTGGTAAGGTTGTTGGAACGGCAGAAATGCGCGACCTTGAAGAAATGAAGGCGAGTAACGTTGGATTAAAAATGATGATTGAGGAGGCAAATATGCAAGAAACTCCGCTAACACAGAATTTTATCCGAACGTTACATCAAACTCTGCTCAGGGAGGATTATACAGTTTACCATACACTTCCAGGTGGTGTGCAGACAAGCTATGTAATACACGCAGGGCAGTATAAAACACGTCCTAACAGTGTTATCACTCGTTATGGCGACAGATTTGAATATGCTTCGCCAGAGGAGACTCCTGCTTTGATGACAGACTTGGTGAACTGGTATAACGAAGAAGAGAAAAAAGGAAAACTGTCACCTTTAGAATTGGCAGCACTCTTTCATTACCGCTACATTCGTATTCATCCTTTTGAGGATGGCAACGGCAGAATAGCACGCTTGATGGTAAATTTTATATTGTCACGTCATGGATGGCCTATGATTGTTGTTCGATCTCGCAAAAAAGCAGAGTATCTTGAAGCTTTACATGAGACAGATATGCTGATAGGCACTTCGCCAAGTGAAGGTGCCCATGCAAAGATTAATGAGATAAAACCTTTTCTTCGTTTCTTTACAAAAATGGTATTAGAGGAGATTACAGCAGATATACGTTTTGTATCTGAACATGACAAAAATGTCTGGTGGTATGACGGAGAGAGAATATCATTCCGTTCTACAAACTATGCAACAATACTATATGCTATGCAATCTATGCCATCACTCAGTATATCGCAGATTAAGGAGATTACAGGTATAAATACTTCCGCAATACAAAAACTGCTTGATTTGTTAATTTCAAAACGATATGTTGAACGCAACGAAAGCGATGGCAGTTGGAGGGTCTTTATAACCCCATCTGAGATGTGAGCTGCATGACTTTGTCTTCCTTTAGGGTTGTCTTTAGCATACAGACCTATTCAATGTGCTTTTATGTTTTCTTGTACAGAACTAGATGTGATTAATTGTAACGATGGTTTTATAGTACTTATGTCTGTATCTGTCAAAAATAAATAACCAACTTTTATTTCTTAAACCAACGAAAAATCGCCTGCGCTATCCTTTCGGATATGCAGGCGATTTAAAATTTATTTGTATGAAGTTATCTAATTACTTCTTGTTCAGAGCCAAGTCAACATTTACGGCACATGCTACAGAGCAACCAACCATTGGGTTGTTACCGATGCCAAGGAAGCCCATCATCTCAACGTGTGCTGGAACTGATGAAGAACCTGCAAACTGAGCGTCAGAGTGCATACGACCAAGAGTATCAGTCATACCGTAAGAAGCAGGACCTGCTGCCATGTTATCTGGGTGAAGTGTACGACCTGTACCACCACCTGAAGCAACTGAGAAGTATGCCTTACCAGCGCGGATACGCTCCTTCTTGTAAGTACCAGCTACTGGGTGCTGGAAACGAGTTGGGTTAGTAGAGTTACCTGTGATAGATACATCTACGTCCTCGTGCCAAAGAATAGCAACACCCTCGCGAACGTCGTCAGCACCGTAGCAGTTAACTGCAGCGCGTGGACCGTTTGAGTAAGCCTTCTTCTCAACAATCTTAAGCTCGCCAGTGAAGTAGTCGAACTGAGTCTTAACGTATGTGAAACCGTTGATACGAGAGATGATCATAGCAGCGTCCTTGCCAAGACCGTTAAGGATACAACGAAGTGGCTTGTCAGCTGGTCTTGACTTGTTAGCCATCTGTGCAATCTTGATAGCACCCTCAGCGGCAGCGAATGACTCGTGACCTGCAAGGAATGCGAAGCACTTAGTCTCTGGCTCAAGAAGACGAGCAGCAAGTTCGCCGTGGCCGATACCTACCTTACGGTCGTCAGCTACAGAGCCAGGAATACAGAATGACTGAAGACCCTCACCGATGTAGTTTGCAGCCTCAACAGCATTCTTAGCCTTCTCCTTAAGAGCGATAGCAGTACCTACAACGTAAGCCCACTTAGCGTTCTCGAAACAGATCATCTGAGTCTCCTCACATGTCAAGTATGGGTCAAGGCCTGCAGCGTCGCAGATCTGGTTAGCCTCCTCGATAGAAGCGATGCCATGCTTATTCAAACAAGCAAGAATCTGCTTGATACGACGATCCTGTGATTCAAATTTTACTTCTCTAATCATATTATGGGTCCTCCTTATTATTCTTTACGTGGGTCAATAGATTTAACAACACCGTCCTCAGCCTTTGTACGGCCGTAAGTACCGGTAACACTCTTCAAAGCCTCGTCAGCTGGAACGCCCTTCTTGATAGCATCCATGAACTTGCCCATGTGAACGAACTCATAACCGCAAACCTGATCGTCGGCATCAAGGAACATCTTAGTGATGTAACCCTCAGTAAGCTGAAGGTAACGAGTACCCTTAACCTTTGTACCGTAAAGTGTACCAGTCTGTGAGATAAGACCCTTACCAAGGTCCTCAAGACCAGCACCGATCATCAAACCGCCCTCAGAGAAAGCAGACTGTGTGCGTCCGTAAACGATCTGAAGGAACAACTCGCGCATTGCTGTGTTGATAGCATCGCAAACGAGGTCTGTGTTAAGAGCCTCAAGGATAGTCTTGCCTGGAAGAATCTCTGATGCCATAGCAGCAGAGTGAGTCATACCTGAACAACCGATAGTCTCAACGAGACACTCCTCGATAACACCCTCTTTTACGTTAAGTGTAAGCTTACAAGCACCCTGCTGAGGAGCACACCAACCCACACCGTGAGTAAGACCGCTGATGTCCTTTATTTCTTTTGCCTGAATCCACTTTCCTTCTTCTGGAATTGGAGCTGGTCCGTGATTAGGACCTTTGGCTACGCAGCACATTTCCTGCACTTCTTTTGAATAAACCATGTCTTATTTTATTTTATTAGTATAAAATTGTTATTCTGGCTATAAGTGATAGTTATGTTTAAACTCTTGTTTATAGCGTTTATAGTCTTTATTACATTAAGTTGTTGCAAATGTAACTAAACATTTTTAATATGCAAGTAAAAAAACTGTACTTTTTCGGGAAGTTTTCGGTCTGCCGACTTCATTTTTGTCATCGCAACGGTGTATTGTACGGCAAAATGTAAAGTATAGGTTACAAAGCATCCGCACAAGATTGTGGTCTTGTACGGATGTTGGCTTGCAGTCGCGTCGTCACGTCGTGGCTACATGCTTGTCGTGAAAATTTTGTGTTGTAATGCTAAGAAAGTTTAATACTTTGTAAAACTGTATTGTTGTCGTATTTTCTGTTTATCTTTCTTGCATAGGCTTGCGAAATATTCTTTATCTTTACACTCTGGGCAGAAATTGATGTGTCAACGCTTGATTTTGCCAGTCGTTGTGCTTCGCTTTCTGACCGTAATGTGTTCTGAATTTGTAATTTCCGCAATTGGGTGCCATTGTTATGAATCTTTAATATATCGTTTGCGATGCAAATATACGCAAATAAATTTATATCGCAAGCGATTTAATTGTTTTTTTTACTTAAAAACGCATTTTTTTTGATTTTGGCATGATTTTACAGTGTGGGAGAGTGTCTTGGAGGGGATGAAACAGGTGAAGCTTTAATAATGGCATTGCTCTTATGGCAGGTTGGATTTTATGAGTGGATAGGGTAGCCCCATCTTCCTTCTCAAATTTGTGAATCTCTAAGTAATCAATTCGTTGAATTATGAATTCTGAATTTCCTCTTACCCATAACCTACTTTGAACAAACTCTTCGTCTTGCTACGGTCTTGCTATCGTCTTGCTACCCTCTTCCTACCTTCTTCCTACCCCGTACCTTGTGGCTTACTTGAACGAACCTTGAACGTAGCTTGAACGTACCTTGCCCGTAGCTACCCCGTATCTTCCCCGTAGCTACTCCCTTGCTTGAAAGTTGGTTTTTCGACTTTTTCTGCATATCGATTCGTCGGTTTGCATATTGTTCCAGAATTGCTTATGCCGAACTCGTGTAAATAATTCGGGATTCCTTCGGGATGCGTTCGAGATTCCTTTGGATTTTGTCCTGTTTTTTTCAGATATTATAAAAATGCGGAAAAATATGTTTTAGGACACCGTTTTTGTACCGTTATATAAAATAATGAAAATATGACGAAAAATATTTAAGAAAGAATTTGCTGATTTTGACATATAGTCTTATTTTTGTGACCGATGATTTACATTTGCTGATTCTGTGTTCGTAAACAAACAACCGTTTTATATTAATTACACTAATTTATACGATAGCAAACTCAATTATAATAACTTTAATATCACTAAAAAGAATGAAACAAAAATTACATTTCTTTTTGGCGTTTCTCCTTGCTTTTATGGGAGTAACGCTTAGCTCGGCCGATGAGGTTGAGTATGTAACAAAGGAGAAGTTGCTTTACAAGACAACTTTCCAAGACTGGGCTGATGTAAAGGCTGACACAACCAAGGCTGTTGCCGTTGAAAAGCAGATGAAGAACGGCGAGACTCTTACGTTCTATCTGTACAATACCGCTGTAGATAATGATGGTATTGATACAGGCAAGTTTACGGCGGAGGGCGTGACTGCCGGTTATCTTCAGACACAGAAGGATGCTCAAAAAAAGTATCCGCCTTACATCGAGACATCTGCAATCTCCGACCTTACAAAGTTCGAGATTTATCAGGCTGCAACAGGCGGCACACGAGGCATTACCGTAAGCGTTAAGGGTGATGGCGATGCCGACTGGGTTGAGCTTCACAATAAGAGCATTGTGTCGGCTAAGGGCGAACTTCTGTCGTTCACTGTTAACCGCAAGAACTGTAAGATTAAGATTGGTTCATTCGTTCATGACCAGAATGCTTATGTGTTGTCTATGAACATCTACGGAAACGTGCTTGTTCCAGCTCGTAAGTTCGTTGATTTCAAACTCGATTTGACTCCTGATCCTTATACTGTAACCGTTCCTTCTGACGGCATTCTGCCTGCTGGCGTTGTTGTAAACGGTGGTGTATGGCACGACAAAGACCACGGATATAGTGATTTCAGCGTATCTGTTCCTGTAGACGGTCCGGTTGAGGTTTTTGTTGGAGGTTGCAAACATTCAAATAAATCGGCAACTGTTTCTATTGACGGTAATGTAGTTGCTACATTAGACACCAAGTCTATTGGCTGTACCGGCTTTGCAAAGTACACATATAATAAGGAGGAGGCTGCAACGCTCACAATCTATTGCGGTCAGTATTGCCCATCGCTCGAGGTTAGGGCTTGCGACTATATTGAGGAGTGTACCGTAACATACTACGATACCGACAACACGACTGTTCTTGGTACTGAGACTGTTGAGGGAAGCTCTAAGCTTGCGTTCAAGTATAGCGAGAAAGACGTGACCGTTCCTGAGGGACAGAAGTTCCGTGGCTGGTTTAACGGCAAACTCTCAACATCAACCAAGGTTGCCGAGGGGCTTGAGATTACCGAGGACATCAAGTTGTATGCAAGAGCTACGGATATCGAGAATGTAACAAATGTTTCTCATTTCATTTATGACCTTACAAAGCCTTACTTCTATATCGAAAATCACGAGGCAATTGAGGCTGTTAATGCTTCATATTACAACGAACACGGATGGGTGGTTGCCCAAGGTGGCTCGTTCAAGGTGAAAGTGGGCGGCAAGGCATATATTACAATAAAGAATTGCCAGTTCTCTAAGGCGGGCGAGGGCATTGTAACAGATGAGGCTGGCAAGGAGATTGCCCGCTTTAATGCCGTTGCTGCAAGCGATGGTGCAGCAACATCTATCAAGTATGATGGCGAGGCTACAACTCTTACAATAACATATCCTAACGGAGCTTATGTTCATGGCATCGAAGTGGCTTGCGTTCGCGAATTCGTAGAGTTTGATGAAACTCTTGGCTACTACAAGATTCCGGCAAACGATGTTAACAGTTTCTTGCTTGCTCTTGCTGATGCAAACTCAAAGGGCGATGTTAAGATATTCCTTCCAAACGGAACATACGATTTGGGCGAGATTACTCTTACTTCAGTCTCTGGCAAGAACATCTCTATCATTGGCGAGAGCATGGAGGGTACTATCATCAAGAACGCTCCGCTTGTAGAGAACGAGGGAATCGGTACAACCGCAACTCTGGTCAATACTTCAAGCAACCTCTATCTTCAGGATTTGACATTGCAGAATGCACTCGACTATTATAAGGCTGGTGCTGCCGGTCGTGCTGTCTGCTTGCATGAAAAGGGTTCTAACACAATCTGCAAGAATGTAAGACTGCTTTCTCATCAGGATACATATTATAGCAATAAGGCTTCTAAGTTCTATTTTGAGGATTCTGAAATCCACGGAACAGTAGACTATATGTGTGGCGACGGTGATGTTATCTACAACCGTTGTAAGCTGGTTAACGAGTCTCGTGCTGCAAATAAGGAAGATGGTCAATGTACAGTTTGTGCTCCATATCATTCAGCAGAGTGCAAGTGGGGCTATGTTTATCTTGACTGTACAATCGATACAAAGAGCAAGACATTCGATTTTGGCCGTTCATGGGGCGGTGAGTCAAAGGCTGTATTCATTCGCACAACATTGCTTCAGCCAGAGAAGCTTATCTCTTCACGCTTTACTGCTGCTGGTATGAATGTTGCTGCTTACGGCTTTTATGAGTACGGCACAATGAACGCAAGCGGCGAGAACATCACTCCGGCTTCTAACGTGATTAACTTTACTCATTCTACTGGCAACAAGCAGTATGAGACAATCCTTACAGACAGCAAGGCTGCCGAGTTTACAATCGCTAACATCTTTGGCGAGTGGGCTCCTGAGAGCGTTGCTGCACAGAAGGAAATTTCTGACGAGGTTGTTGCTGAAGGCAACTACGAGACTGTATCTGACTGCTATCTCGCTACTGTCGACGGCGCAACAAGTATCGTAGCCGCTTCTGCTGTAAAGGCTCTTATCGAGGGCAAGGGCAACGTTACTTTGCGTGCTGCAAACGGTCGCGGAGGTTTCGGCCCTGCTAAGGTTGTGGCAAGCACAACTGGTGTTAAGGTTGTGTCTGCCGAGAATGGCGACAATGTTGTTTACGACCTTCTTGGCCGTAAGGTGAAGAATGCTACAAAGGGCATCTTCATTATCAACGGCGTAAAGGTTATCAAGTAACAAAGATAGGTATTACCGACGGCTCTTTCCGTTGGTGAACAAGTTTAATCCCTGCAAGGCATCAGGTTCGAAAAACTGATGTCCTTGCGGGGATTTTTCGTTTTACAAAATCTTTTCTGTATATTCTTGCGTTTGTTACATTTCGTGTTACCATAAAGCCGTTTGGCTATTTTTCATATAGTATTTTTTGCTGATATGAGTCTGAAAGATTGTGAAAAACAAGTCGGTACGGCGTGAATTGATTTCAATATTCGCTGTGCGGTAAAGATACTTTTTTAACATTTACATGAACTTTCTTTGGATAAATATGAATATGAGGCAGGTTGGAGTTCTCGATGTAACAGATGCTGTAACAAAAGCGGCATGTGTGCTTATTGTGTATTTTAAGAAAAATATCTGTATCCTGTACATGAAGTTTATTTATTTGTGTATTTTTGAGTATTTCATGTTGTTTATCTTACAATAAGGGTACGCCGGATATAATTTTTTCGTAAAATGACGCATTTTTCATAAAAAAGTTTGTGAATTTGGAAAAATACTGCGTAATTTACGCTGTCATTTGTCACATTTATTATGAATACCCTGAAAAAACTGAGCATCTTAATATTACTATTTTGTATTGTTTTACCAGCGCGTGCGCAATTTAATATGCTGTTCACCTCCGACTATGATTTGCCAAACTCATTAGTCAACTGTATAGCCGAGGACAAGGACGGTATGGTGTGGATTGCCACCGAGGACGGATTATCCCGTTACAACGGCTCGAGCTTCGTAACATACAAGCAGATACCCGGAAATCCAAATTCGATACAAGATAACTTTGTGCGCTGTGTGTGTGTAGACAAACGCGGACACGTGTTTGTGGGAACAACGGTGGGCGTACAGATGTTCAGACCGCTTACGAACGACTTTACACCTCTTTTGATAAATGAAAAACAAGGCATAAACTCGTGCAATGTAAATCAACTTGAATTGCTGCAAGACGGCAGTCTTGTGGTGGCAGGCGAGAAGTGCTTTACAATTACTGTTGATGAAAATGATGTTCCGCACGTTAAGCCAAACCAAATAACGGGAAAGGTTGGCGTGCTGCACCGCTTCTTCGAAGACAGCAACGGCAGAAAGTGGGTTATTCAGCATTACAAAGTATGCCGTATAAATCTTGAGGGCAAACTTGTGCCAGTTGGCAGCAGCAACAACCACGACAGCGCATTCAGTTCGCTTTGCTGCGGTCCAGACCGTAAACTCTATGCCGGCAGTATGTTGGCAGGACTTTATATCTACAATGAACTTACCGACAAATTCGACTTGGTTGAGGGAACAGAGACCCTTCTGAAGGTGCGCGACGTTAAGGCTATTCCTGGCACATTCACGCTGTGCGTGGCAACCGACGGAGTGGGAGTGCGTTTCTTCGACTGCCTATCGCACCATTTTATAGTCTCTCATCAGTTCGACGATCCTTTTATCGATATCGCTTCGCAGAAAGCACATTCATTATACATCAGCAAGCAGGGCGAAATATGGATGGCTCTTTATCAGAAGGGTGTGTTCATGGCATCGTCGTATTCCGTGCCGTTTCAGTACATCGGTCACCGCTCGCAGAAATACGATTTCATTGGCGACAGATGCGTAACGTCTATTATTCAGACCCATTCGGGAGAGATTTGGACGGCTACCGACAATGGCGGACTCTACGGATTCACGCCCGATTTTAAGGTTATCCGCAAGTTCAACGTAAATACATCGGAGCCTAACGGATTGCCGTCTACAATGGGCTCTCTGTTCGAGGATTCGAAGCACAACGTGTGGTTCGGCTCATACAATCAGGGCTTCGGAACGGTAAACTTGCAGACAGGAGAGTGCGACTATTGTTCGTTCGAGGGCAGGAAATTGAAGCAGATAAGCATCTTTGGGTATACCGAGGATTCGCACGGACAATTGTGGGCCGCCTCTATGGGAAACGGAATCCTGAAATACAACGAGCAGAAAAGGCAGATGGAGACATGCTTGAATGAATATTCGGCTGCATGGAGCACTTCGATATACTACGACAAGAAGACCGACATGATATTTGCCGGAACGTACAACGGAGTGGTGATGTTTAAGACTGCCGACCCTAAAAAGACGGCGAAGACCATTCTGCAAAAATATATTGTAAACAGCATCTCGCGTGTGTCGCAGGATGTAGTGGCGTTCTCCACAAACAAAGGCTTGGTTCTGTATGACATTGCAAAGAACAAAATTCAGGATTTTGCAGGACGACAGGGACTTGTTGGCAACACAATCTATGCTGCCCAGCCCGATCGCGAAGGCGGCTTGTGGATGAGTAGCGCGAACGGATTGATGCGCCTCGACCTGAAGAACAACTCGCTCGAGACATACACCATGCGCGACGGACTTCAGGGAAATGAATTCTACAAGAATGCTTCGATGGTAAGTTCGGACGGCAGACTGTGGTTTGGCGGCATCAACGGCATAACGGCATTCTCGCCAGCCGACATCAAGAAGAGCCACAGCAGTTGCATCGTACGGGTGGTTGGCGTGAAATCGGGCGAGAACAACATTCTGCCGCTCGAAAAAGGCGAGTTCGTTCTGCCAAGCAACACATCTTCGTTCTCGGTCGAACTTGCAACGCGTCCGCTATACATGACATACCGCGTGGTTTACAGTTATCGCATTGACAACGGCGACTGGGAGACGCTTCCGGTTGGAGTAAACCGCATCACGTTTAATAATGTAGGCTACGGAAATCATACACTCTATACCAAGACAACCATCGACGGCGTTGATTCTGATGTTACCGAAACGTCCTTCATGGTCGAATATCCGTGGTTCTTGCGCTGGTGGGCCATCATATTGTGGGCAATGCTCATCGCATTCATCGCATATATATTGATGAACGAGGTGAATCGTCGCCGTGTGCTGCGCGACAGAATGCTTCAGGAGAAGCGCGAGAAGGATATAAACGAGGGCAAAATTCAGTTCTTTATGAATCTGGTTCATGACCTTCGTACGCCAATTACTCTCATTTCTACGCCTTTGCAGAAACTTATGCAGGTTGATAACGCTCCTGAGCGTGCCCGCCTGTATCAGATTATAAACCGAAACGTAGGTCGTCTGCTCAGTCTTACAAACCAGATTATGGACCTTCGCAAGATTGACCGCGGAATGATGGAGATTCATTGTGTCGAAGTGCCTGTGAGCAACGTAATCCGCTCAATCGTGAACAGCATGAACGATGTTGCCGAAACGCGCCGCATAACCCTCTGCATGAACGACATGACCGAGGAGAACACAAAAATGTGGCTCGATGTAGACAGTTTCGAGAAAATAGTGCTCAACTTGCTGAGCAACGCCTTTAAGTATACAGCCGATGAAGGTAACATTGATGTTTCGTGGGAGACTATCGCTCCGAGCGACTTCTTCCGCGAGGGAGCACTCCGCCTCTGCATAACCGACAACGGAATAGGAATCCCAGCCGAGGAAAAGGAGAATATCTTCAAGCGATTCTATCAGGTAAACAACGAGAAGCACATAAAAGGCACGGGCATCGGACTTAATCTCGTAAAATCGCTCGTAGAACTGCATCATGGAACGGTAGGAGTGAGCGATAATCCGAGCGGAAAGGGTACGAGATTCACCATCGAATTGCCTCTCGGAAAAGATGCTTTTAGCCCTAAGGAACTGGAAGTGAGAAAGAAAGATGAGGAGAAGATAGAGGAAGTTGCATATAACGACGATGCCGTTGCAGAACGAAATACTGCGAAAGATGATGACGGCTTGGCTCGCAACAATAATGTAGTTCAGACAATAAGTAGAAAGAAAGTCCTTATTGTCGACGATGACGAGGAAATCCGCTCGTTCCTTTGCGAGGAGCTTGCAGCCCTATACAATGTTGTTGATTGCGGCGATGGAGAGCAGGCTTACGAGATAATCTCGCGCGATGGAGCAGACATTGTGGTTAGCGATATCATGATGCCGGGCATCGACGGAATAGAACTTTGCAAGCGCATCAGAAACAACATGCGAACAAGTCATATTCCTGTCATTCTGCTCACAGCCAAGGCTTCAGACCGCGACAGACTCGAGGGCTTGCAGGCTAATGCTGATGCGTATGTAACAAAGCCGTTCAACCTACAACTTCTGCTCACGCTCATCGGAAATCTGCTGTATCGCCACGATGTGGTGCGCAACACATACAGCGGCAACGTTATGCCGTCTGACCGCATTGATACTCCTCGTGTGCAGAGTGCCGACGAGAAACTCTTGGCGCGCATCATAAAGTGTATAAACGACAACCTCAGCAATCCTGACTTGACAACCGACGACATCGCCCGCGAGGTAGGTCTTAGCCGTGTTCACCTCTTCCGCAAACTGAAAGAGTTGACAAACCAGTCTGCCACAATCTATGTGCGTAACATCCGCCTTACAAAAGCATCGGAATTGTTGCGTCAGAAGAAGATGACCATATCGGATGTTGCCTATGCCGTTGGATTCAGGACTCCGAAGAACTTCTCTTCGGCATTTAAGGAACTCTTTGGCATGACGCCGTCGGAGTATATGAACAGCGAGGAATAGTCTGATTTGTTACAAAAGAGGTATCCTATAATTACATTACTATATATTTGTAATTTTTTATATCCCGTCAGAAATAAAAAAATTATAATATTGCAGAGCGTAAACATTTAGTGTTTGCGTTCTGTTTTTTGTCTAATATCATTTAAACAAACAATGAAGAAAACATTTTTGATTGTATTGATGGCTACCCATGTCTTCGGCTGTTTTGCACAAAACAGTGAGAAGGGGTTGAAGGATGCCTACAAGGATTACTTCAAGATTGGAGTTGCTGTTAATAGACGAAACTTAGACCACAGTAACGAGATGGAGATTGTAAAGGCTAATTACAATAGCGTTACTTGTGAAAATGAAATGAAGCCTATTTCTGTTCATCCAAAAGAAGGAGTGTGGACATTTGGCGCGGCTGACAGTATTGCCGATTTCTGCCGTAAGAATGGCATCAAGATGCGCGGACATTGCTTGGCATGGCACAATCAGTTCTGCGACTGGATGCTTGTCGACAAGAAAGGCAAGCCTGTAAAGAAAGAGGTATTCTACAAGAGATTGCAGGATCACATCAACACGGTTGTAAACCGTTACAAGGACGTTGTGTATGGCTGGGACGTTGTTAACGAGGCCATTGTAGACGGTCCTAAGTTCGGCAGATTCGGCAAGGAGGTAAATCCTTACCGTCAGTCTAAGCTGTACGAACTTTGCGGCGACGAGTTCATAGCAAAGGCATTCGAGTTTGCACGCGCAGCCGATCCTAACGCAATATTGTTCTACAACGACTATAATGCTGCCGATCCTGCAAAGTGCGAGCGCATCTATAATATGGTTAAGAAGATGAAGGATGCAGGTGTGCCTATCGATGCCATCGGTATGCAGGGACACTACAACATCTTCGGTCCAAGCATGGAGGATATTGATGCTGCCATCAACAAATATTCAGAGCTGGTAAAGACAATCCACATCACTGAGCTCGACATCAGAGCAAACGAGCAGATGGGCGGTCAGCTTATCTTCTCTACAGAGGGTATGAAGATTGACCAGCACGTTGAGGCAATGCACATCGACCAGTACGTTAAGCTTTTCCGTCTTCTTCGTAAGCACAAGGACGTTGTTAAGTGCGTAACATTCTGGAACGTATCAGATAGAGACTCATGGGTTGGCGTTCGCAACTATCCTTTGTTGTTCGATGCTAAGGCTCAGCCAAAGAAGAGCTACTACGAGGTGCGCGACTTCGACCCAAAGATGGATAACTTCGTTGTTAAGGAAGATTTCGTACCAAGCGAGCTGAACCAGCCAGGACAGCAGTATCCGATGGTAAACTCACAGGGTTATGCGCGCTTCCGCGTGGTTGCTCCAGAGGCTAAGTCGGTTGTAGTAAGTCTCGGACTCGGCGGCAGAGGCGGCACAGTTCTGCGCAAGAACAAAGAAGGCGTTTGGGTAGGAACAACCGACGGCCCTATGGACGAGGGCTTCCACTACTATCACCTTACTATCGACGGTGGCGTAGTTAACGACCCGGGTGCAAAGAACTACTATGGTTCTGTAAGATGGGAGAGCGGTATCGAGATTCCTGCACACGACAAGGAATTCTATGCTCTGAAGAATGTTCCTCACGGAAACGTACAGAAGATTATCTTTCACTCGCCAAGCACAAACAGCGAGCGTGTGGCATACGTTTACACTCCAGCCGAGTATTATCAGAATCCTAAGAAGCGCTACCCAGTGCTTTACTTGCAGCACGGATGGGGTGAGGACGAAACAGCATGGTCTAATCAGGGACACGCAAACCTCATCATGGATAACCTCTTGGCTGAGGGCAAGGCTAAGCCGTTCATCATCGTAATGACTTACGGTATGACTAACGAGCTGAAGTGGGGACACATGCACGAGTTCGACTGGACTGCATTCCAGAAGGTTCTTATGGACGAACTTGTTCCTTATGTTGACTCACACTTCCGCACACTTGCCAACCGCAACAACCGTGCAATGGCAGGACTCTCAATGGGCGGTATGGAGACACTTAACGCAACAATGGCTCGTCCACAGGTGTTCGGCTACTGGGGATTGTTCTCTGGCGGCGTTTACGACCCAGCCAAACTTGAGGGCATGGAGAAGCCAAAGCACATCTTCATCTCTTGCGGAAGCCGCGAGAATCCAGACCGAGTTAAGGAGTCTGTAGATAACCTGAAGAAGGCAGGCTTCAACGCTACTTCTTATGTGTCAGACCTTACAGGTCATGAGTTCCTTACATGGCGCAGAAGCCTTAAGGAGTTTGCTCAGATTCTATTCAAGTAAAAAGGCAAAAAGATAAAAATGAAACACATCATTTTAACAGTTATTGGTCTCTTCGGATTGTTGACAGCCGGTGCACAGAATAGCGTGTCTGGCTTCTACGAGAAGAATAAAGTATTTAACTACAATGATGGCGAGAAGGCAGCGGGCGAGATTGAACAGCCCGCCACCTTCGACCCTAACTTCCACATCTATATCTGTTTCGGACAGTCTAACATGGAAGGCAATGCTAAGATTGAGCCTCAGGACAGAAAAGGCATCAACTCGCGTTTCCGTATGCTTTCGGCAGTCGATATGAATAAAATCGGCCGTAAGAAAGGACAGTGGTACGCAGCCGTTCCGCCTTTGTGCCGTGAGTACACAGGTCTTACGCCAGCCGACTATTTTGGACGTACATTGGTCGAGAAATTACCTGACAGCATTAAGGTTGGCGTCATCAACGTTTCGGTTGGTGGCGCCAGCATAAACCTCTTCGACGAGGACAAGGCGCAGGCTTACATTGCCGGCTCGCCAGACTGGTTGAAGAATTTCTGCAAAGAATACAATGATAATCCATATCGAACAATCATAAATCTTGCCAAACAGGCCCAGAAGGTAGGCGTAATCAAGGGTATTCTTCTTCATCAGGGTTGTACCGACAATGGTCAGCAAGACTGGCCTAAGCGCGTTAACCTTGTATATACCCGTATGCTTACCGAACTGGGTCTTAAAGCGCAGGATGTTCCTCTGCTCGTTGGTAAACTGATGACCGAGGAAGATGGTGGATGCTGTTTCTTGCATAATACAGTAATTGATCATATAAAGGAGACGATACCAACTGCACACATCGTTCCGTCTGCTGGCTGTCCGGGCGCAAAGGACAAACTGCATTTCACAGCCGAGGGATACAGAATCCTTGGACGCAGATATGCAGATGTCATGCTCAAACTGCTCGGACGCAGCCGACAGAACCCTATCGTTCAGACTTGCTTCAGCACCGACCCTGCTCCGATGGTGAGCGGCGACCGTCTGTATGTCTTCACCGGTCACGACGAGGACAAGGCTGATTTCTTCTGGATGAACGAATGGCGTTTGTTCTCTACTGCCGACATGGTAAACTGGACCGACCACGGATGCCCATTGGCTCAGTGCGATTTTAAGTGGGCTGATGACCGCTCATGGGCTCCTCAGTGCATCGAGCGCAACGGTAAGTTCTATCTCTACGTGCCAATCCACTCAAAGATTTCGGGCGGTATGGCTATCGGCGTTGCGGTGGCCGACAAGGTTACTGGTCCTTATCGCGATGCCCTCGGCAAGCCTCTCTACGAGGATGGCAAGTGGGATCACATCGACCCAACCGTGTTCATCGACGACGATGGTCAGGCTTATCTCTACTGGGGTAATCCACGCCTCTACTCAGTTAAGCTGAACGAGGACATGATTAGTCTTGCAGGCGAGGTTAAGTGCGATACAACGCTTAAACGCTATACCGAAGGTCCTTGGATTTTCCATCAGAGACAGCTTACAAAGGCTGAGAAGAAGAACCGCAAGCTCTTCGATTCGAGCAAGAACTCGGCTTGGGGCAAGTACTTCATGATGTACGCTGCCGGCGGAATTCCAGAAAGCATTGCATACAGCGAGAGCAACTCACCGCAAGGTCCTTGGACTTATGTTGGCGACGTGATGGCTCAGACTAACAGCACAAACTCGTTTACAAACCATAGCGGTATTGTCGAGTTCAAGGGACACAACTACTTCTTCTATCACACAGGCTGGTTGCCAAATGGTGGCGGATTCGGCCGTAGCGTGTGCTGCGAGGAGTTTAAGTGGAACAGCGACGGCAGATTGCCACAGATTAAGCCTACATACGACGGTGTTAAGCCAATCGGCACACTGAACCCATATAACCGTGTAGAGGCTGAGACAATATCATACAGCGACGGTCTTCGCACCGAGTGGAACAAGAAGCGCGGAAACGTGTTTGTGAGCGATATTCACAACGGCGACTGGCTGAGAGTTCGCGAGGTTGAGTTTGAGGCTGGTACTAAGTCAATCGAACTTTCTGCAGCATCTGCCTTGCAGGGCGGTAACATCGAGGTTCGCCTCGACTCACCAGACGGCGTGGTTCTAACAACCGTAAACGTTGCTCCAACAGGCGGTTGGGAAGAGTGGGAGACATTCTCTGCCAACATTGCCAACGCTCCAGAGGGCAAGCATGACCTCTACTTCTTGTTTAAGGGCCTGAAGGGTTGCAAGTTGTTCAACTTCGACTACTGGCAGTTGAAGAAATAACGAATATAACACACAGCATTGATGAGAAAAAAATTCATTTCTATTATATTCCTTTTTGTCGCATTTGTATCTGCTGTAAACGCGCAGCAGATGCAGGTGCGCAACCCTTTTATCTGGGCGGATGCTCCCGACCCTGATATCATAAGGGTGGGCGATTACTATTATCTTGTTACAACAACAATGCACTTGTTCCCGGGCGCGCCGATAATGCGAAGCACCGACCTCGTTCATTGGGAGACAGTGTCTTATCTGTTCGACAAGATTACCGATACTCCGCGCTACGACCTCGAACAAGGTACTGTTTACGGACGCGGACAGTGGGCTACATCTCTTCGCTACCACAAGGGCACGTTTTGGGCTTTGTTCGTGGCAAACGACGACCCTCACAAGTCTATGGTATTCAAGACCGACGACCCAGCCAAGGGCTGGAAGCTTCACAGCCGTCTGCCGGCATATCACGATTCTTCGTTGTTTTTCGATGACGACGACCGTGTATATGTATTCTCTGGAAGCGGCGATATTCATCTTGTAGAGCTTACTCAAGACCTTACTGCTGAGAAGGTTGGCGGAATAAGGAAAACTCTCGAACTGAAAGGCAAGCCTGCCGGACTGCACGAGGGCAGCCGTGTAATAAAGCACGACGGAATGTACTATCTTTTGTGTATTTCGTGGCCGCAGACCGGTCGTCAGGAAATATGTTACAGAAGCAGCAATATCGAAGGCCCTTACGAGTCTAAAGTCATCCTGAAGAGCGATTTCGGCGGATTCCCATACGCTGGTCAGGGCACAATCGTGAACGGCAAGAAGGGCGAGTGGTACGGAGTAATCTTCCAAGACCGTGGCGGATGCGGACGTGTCCTCACAATCGAGCCCTGCAACTGGATTGACGGCTGGCCAATGCTCGGCAATCTCTCTGACGGAAAGATTCCGGAGACAATGACACTCGACGGTGTGGATAAGCGCAGCGGCAAGTCTGAATATGCCGTAATTGAGCAGGATTATCAGTGGAATCACAACTTAATCCAGTCTGATGTCAAGATACTCGACGGACATCTCGTAAACGGCAATAAATGGACTCGCGGCGCGGTTAAGAAGCTTCAGCTGAAGACTTCGAAGAAGGCAAACAGCATCTTTGATGCGCGCAACACGCTAACATGGCGTACTTGGGGCCCTCTCTGCACCGATACAGTCTGCATTGATGCCTCAAAGATGAAGGACGGCGATGTTGCAGGTCTTGCAGCCTTAAACGGCGATACGGGCTTTCTGAGTCTTCGTCGCGAGGGCGGAAGCACATATCTCATCTTCTCAGAAGAGAATGTTGCGCTTTCCGACGATACGAAAGCCATAACAAAGGTTGACCACAAGGAGATTGCACGCGTAAAAATACCTGCTTCTAAGCTGAAGAATGTGCGAATGGTGATGAACGGCGATTTCAATCCGGGACGCGACATCGCAACATTCAGTTACAGTCTCGACGGCAAGAAGTGGAATGCCATCGGCGGCGACTACAAGATGCGTTTCGACTACCGTCGTCTGTTTATGGGTTCTCGCTATGCATTCTGCTATTACTCAACTAAGTCGTGCGGCGGAATGGTAACAGTTAGACTTCCTAAATGATTCTTATCCTGAAAATTTCATTTTTAGTAGTTTAGTTATCATAATTATTCATCGACTCATACTTTAGCTTTCTTGTACTAAAGTGTGGGTCGATTTTTTTTAATTGACAATTTTTGAATTGAAAATTCTGAACTGAATGATAATTAGGGATTTATACCAAATTCGGCAGAACGCGGAGAACTAATAAAGAAAGTTGAAAATTCTGAATTGATTGATAACTTAGGATTTGTAACGAACAATTTCGTCAGAAATTGTTCGTAGGTCCAAGGTAGGTCCAAGGTAGGTCCAAGGTAGGTCCAAGGTAGGTCCAAGGTAGGTC
>R24__coassemble_453_pt1 | contig 27775 bp, 23 predicted proteins | sample R24__metabat2_low_PE_011 | metagenome-assembled genome bin R24 | reverse complement strand
TGCACTCATCGAACATACTGCTCATGTCTATTACCTTTGTAGTATTGAAGTTGCTTAAGTTAAGGGTTGGCAGATAAATACAATTCTTGAACATACTTCTCATATTTGTAACATTTGAAGTGTTAAGATTGTCGATGCCCTTTATTTTCTCAAGATTCTCGAATCCGTCAAACCAATGTGCACATGATGATGGGCGAGCACGTTTAAATGAATCATCGAAAATAACCGTCGTGAAATTGGGATTAACTGCTACTGGACCCATAAAATCCTCTTTTGTCTTAATCCATTTAGGCATATTTTCTCCAGTATTCAATTCATACGATGTTCCTTTGCGAGAAGATTTATTTTTGTCAAAGTAAAATGTAAGTGTTGTGCTATCTGGCGACATTACGGCATAGGCTTCTTGTGCTAAGGCAGATATATGATTTGTTATAAACAAAACAATGCTTAAGGAGAATGTAAAGATATGTTTCATAATACAAAAGTGTTTAAATTCATCTGTAAAATTAAATTATTTTTCACTATTCATCCTAAAGAGTACTAAAAATTATACTTTTTTAACTTTTCGGGAGAACATAAAAAATCGCTTGCACATTCTTTTGGTCTGCACAAGCGATTTAGGTTATTATGAAGCAAGTATTTATTTAACAATCATTTTCTTTCCGTTTTTGATTACGATTGTGCCCGGTTGCGGATTCTTGCAGACTGTTCCGTCGAGATTGTACATTCTGTCATCGCCGAGGGTGCAGTCGTATGCATCGTTTGCATCGGCAGCGATAGGCGACACGACGCCGTCGGTAGCGAGCAGACTAAGCATCTTTTCGGCATAACGCTTGCCCAGTTCGCGATAGCCGGCAGAAGTGAAATGGAAAGAGTCGTTTCCCGGCAAATCTTTGGCGGAAATGATGTATGCGTTTGGCAGAACCTCTGGCAACTTTGGCAAGGCCGCTATGTTGTGCCATGAACATGCGCCTCCGCTTTCTGAATAGAGAGTCTCGCCGGCAAGCAACGGAACTTCGTTAGGGTCGAGACCGAGTTTCCAGCAAAGACGCTTGTACACTTTCGCAACCTTTTCAGCCCAGTCTGACTGACCGCAGTTGCTCTCGCCCTGATGCAGCAGAATGCCCTTTATCACGCCCGATTTCTGTGCTTCCTTGCCCAGTTCAACAAGTCTGCCGAACGGGTCGTTGTTGTACTGCTTGCAATAATTCTTAAACCATTCAGCTTCGTTCTTTATATATTCGTCCTTGAACTCCTCCATGAAAAGCTCTATTTTTGCGCCGCCAACAGCCACGTTTATCACGCCCACGCTAATGTCCGACGGAAGTTTCTCAACAAGCGTGCGACCGAAATAGTCGGCTGGTGTAAGACCCGTATTCTCGCGGCACAAAGGCGGAACGGCCGTGTACCATTTGCCCATCTCGCGCTTTGGCGAGTTGTAGTTTACGGCTGCCATCATCTTGAATCGTTCCGGAACGTTTGTCTTGTCAACAGCCTCTATTGCCGCGTTGCCTTCCATGTTCGACTGACCGAAGCATAAGTAAATGTGGAAGTTTGGGTCGCCTTGTTCGGCAAGAGGATAGTTGTCCGGAACAATCGGCTCTTCGGGAGTGATGACAACTGGCTTACCGTTTCCGGCTTCAACAATCTCGTACTTAACCGAAGAGTAGCTAACCGTCTGCCATCCGTCGGTCTCGGGCTTTGCAAAATCGCCGTTTATAATGTAGTTTACGCCTATGTTGTCGTCCTTCAGGGTAACATCATCGAAGTAGAGATAACCCTCGTTTCCGCCAAACATAAAGTCCAGTTCGTCCAGCGGAAAATCGGCCTTGAACTTCCATGTGTACACATCCCATTGGGTTGTTATGCTTTTCTGGTCAAGATACTGAACATCGGCGCTGTTGCCCCATTCGTTGCGGTTTGCGCTCTTTGTGTCGATGGGCCAGAAGCAGATATTCATGTTGCCAGAAGCCTTAATCTTCATTGTCAAAGTATAGTTGTTACCCTTTGTAAGAGGCTGGCTTAGTACATACTGGGCTTGCGATTCCCAGATGTTAGCCTGTTTTTTCGGTTCGTAAAATCTGATGCAATAATCGGCCTGCGCCATTACCGAAACAATGGTGCAGACAAATGCAAATAAGAAAGTGTAAAATCTTTTCATCCTGTTTTTTTCTATGGTTTTCTGATTAAAGTCTTAATTTTTCGGGAGACAAAAATAGCGATAAAAACATGGATTTCGGCGTTGTTCTGTTACAATATATGTGTTTGTTTGTTTCAAAATAGGGTAGTGCCGATGCTTTAAGTTGGTTGTGATGTTCAATATTAGCAAAAACGATTTCTGTCAGTTCTAAAATAAAAAAGGCTGAAGAATTGAAATCTCCAGCCTTCTGCTTTTATTTAAGTTCAAAATGTTACTTGCTCAACTGCTCGTGCATGTTGGCTGCGGCTCTACGGCCGTCGCCCATGGCAAGGATAACAGTTGCGCCACCGCGAACAATATCGCCACCGGCATACAAACCAGCATGGCTGCTCTGCATCTGCTCGTTTACGGCGATGGTGTTCTTTCTGCCAAGTTCCAAGCCTGCGATAGATGTAGGAACGATTGGGTTTGGCGATACACCAACGGCAACGATAGCCATGTCGATGTCGAGAGTAACAGTCTTGCCCTCAACCGGAACAGGTGAACGGCGGCCAGAAGCATCAGGCTCGCCAAGTTCCATAACCTGAAGGACAACCTGCTTAACTGCGCCCTTCTCATCGGCAATATATTCGATAGGGTTGTGAAGAGTCATGAACTCGATGCCCTCTTCCTTAGCGTGCTTAACCTCCTCAAGACGTGCCGGCATCTCCTGCTCAGAACGACGGTATACGATGAATACCTTCTCTGCGCCCAGACGCTTTGCTGTACGGCAAGAGTCCATAGCTGTGTTACCGCCACCTACAATCATCACGCTCTTAGCCTTGTTGATTGGAGTATCTGTTGCTGAGTTTGAGGCATCCATCAGGTTCACGCGAGTAAGATACTCGTTAGATGACATGATGTTGATGCTGTTCTCGCCCGGAATATTCATGAAGTTAGGCAGACCTGCGCCCGATGCAACGAAGATTCCGTCGAAGCCCTCCTTCTCAAGGTCGTCAACGCTTATAGTCTTTCCGATGACGCAGTCCTTAACAAACTTAACGCCCATCTTCTGAAGGTTCTCAATCTCAACGTCTACAATCTTGTTTGGCAGACGGAATTCAGGAATACCATATTTAAGCACACCGCCAATCTCGTGAAGTGCCTCGTAAACAGTTACGTCGTAACCGAACTTAGCCATATCGCCTGCAAATGCCAGACCAGCAGGACCTGAACCTACAACGGCAACCTTCTTTCCGTTAGATGCGGCAATCTCAGGAAGGGCAATCTTACCGCTCTCGCGCTCAAAGTCGGCAACGAAACGCTCAAGGTTACCGATGGCAACAGCCTGATGACCCATCTTAAGGTGCATACACTTGCTCTCGCATTGCTTTTCCTGCGGACATACACGACCGCAAACGGCAGGAAGGGCAGAAGTGGCCTTGATAACCTTTGCAGCCTCGAGGAACTCGCCGCGCTCTACATTCTTTATGAACGAAGGAATGTTGATGCTTACTGGACAGCCTTCCATACAAGTAGGGTTAGCGCAGTCGAGACAACGCTTAGCCTCGGTAAGAGCCTGCTCCTCGGTAAGACCGATGTTCACCTCCTCAACGCGTGTTGTGGCACGATAAACCGGGTCGAGTTCGCCCATGACGCAACGCTCGATGGCTGTGCGGTCTTTTGGCTTCATGCTCTTGCGCAGTTCGTTACGCCACTCGGCGTTACGGTCGGTAAGTTCGCTAAGCGGAGTGTCCTGCTTCATCTTCTCAGCCTTGGCTGCAAGTTCAGGCTTAACCATTGATGCGGCAACCGATGCGCCAGCAGCATTAACCGATGCCTCGAGTTTCTTCATCTCCTCCTTCTCGATGTCCTTGAATGCGCCCATACGCTTGAACATCTCGTCGAAATCAACCTGATGACCGTCGAACTCTGGTCCGTCTACGCATACGAACTTAGTCTTTCCGCCCACGGTGATACGGCATGCACCACACATACCAGTACCGTCAACCATGATAGTGTTGAGCGATACGTCGGTAGGAATCTCATATTTCTTTGTAAGAAGACAGCAGAACTTCATCATGATTGCAGGGCCGATGGCGAAACACTTGTCAACCTTCTCGCGCTTGATAACGCTCTCGATACCTTCGGTTACAAGTCCCTTTGTTCCGTATGAGCCATCGTCGGTCATGATGATTACTTCGTCTGAACTCTTGCGAACCTCATCTTCAAGAATGATGAGTTCCTTGCTACGTCCAGCAAGAACTGCAATCACCTTGTTTCCGGCAGCCTTGAGTGCCTGAATGATAGGAAGCATAGGAGCAACGCCCACGCCACCGCCGGCACAAACAACTGTGCCGAAGTTCTCGATGTGAGTTGCCTGACCAAGAGGACCTACAACATCCTCGATGTAGTCGCCAGCGTTCAGCTTGCAAAGCTTAGAAGACGAAAGACCCACAGTCTGGATAACGAGTGTGATTGTGCCTTTCTCCACGTCTGAGCCGGCAATGGTGAGAGGCATACGCTCTCCGTTCTTGTCAACGCGGACGATTACGAAATGACCAGCCTTTCTTGACTTTGCAATTAGTGGAGCCTCGACTTCAAGTTTGAAGACTTTCTCTGAAAACTGTACTTTGCTTACAATTTTGTTCATAAGTTTGTTTGTTAATATATCTTTTGTTTGTTGGTTGTCTTTTTGTTATCCTATATTATGAAAAAACGGTCACGAACAGGCACAACCTCGTGTTAATTCGCGACCGCTTATGTTTTTTCGTTTCTTTTAGTCGAAATTCTTGTCGTCGAGCATCTCGAAGCCGCAGTAAGGAACAAGAACCTTCGGAACTCTGATGCCCTCTGGAGTCTGGTTGTTCTCCATTATAGATGCAACGATTCTTGGCAATGCCAGAGCCGAGCCGTTAAGAGTGTGGCAGAGTTCTGTCTTCTTGTCCTCGGCACGACGGTAGCGGCATTTCAGACGGTTAGCCTGATAACTCTCGAAGTTAGATGTTGAACTAACCTCAAGCCAACGCTTCTGTGCTGCTGAATAAACCTCGAAGTCGTAGCATATTGCGCTTGTAAACGACATGTCGCCGCCGCAAAGACGAAGAATACGGTATGGCAACTCGAGTTTTACAAGAAGGCTCTCAACGTGGTTCAGCATCTCCTTGAGGCTCTCGTAAGAGTGCTCCGGAGTATCGATGCGTACAATCTCAACCTTGTCGAACTGGTGCAGACGGTTCAGACCGCGAACATCCTTACCATATGAACCTGCCTCGCGACGGAAACAGCCTGAATAAGCACAACGCTTGATAGGAAGGTCCTTCTCGTCGAGAATAACATCGCGGAAGATGTTTGTTACAGGAACTTCGGCTGTTGGGATAAGATACAAGTCGTCGAGGTTTGCGTGATACATCTGACCTTCCTTGTCGGGAAGCTGACCAGTACCGTAGCCTGATGCCTGATTTACAACGTAAGGAGGCTGAACCTCAAGATAACCATTCTTGCGAGCCTCGTCGAGGAAGAAAGCCTCGAGTGCGCGCTGAAGGCGAGCCATCTTTCCGATGTAGAATGGGAAGCCTGCGCCTGTTACCTTAACGCCAAGTTCAAAGTCTATGAGGTTGTATTTCTTTGCCAAGTCCCAGTGGCAGAGAGCATCGTCGCCAAGTTCTGGCACTTTGCCGCCAGTCTTTACAACAACATTGTCCTCTGCGCCTGCGCCTTCTGGCACGTCGTCGTTAGGAATGTTAGGAATTGTACAAAGCAACGCAGTAAGTTCCTGCTCGCTTGCTGTAAGTTCGTTCTGCAATTTCTCAGCATCCTGCTTCAGTTCTGCAACCTTTGCCTTTGCAGCCTCTGCATCATCCTTCTTGCCTTCCTTCATGAAGGCACCGATTGTCTTTGAAAGCTTGTTTGCTTCTGCTTTATTGTCGTCGAGTTTCTTCTGAACCTCGCGGCGCTTCTTGTCAACTGCAAGCACATTGTCGATAGCCTCTTTTGCTCCGGCGAAATGCTTCTTTTCCAAACCTTTGATAACCTTTTCGGTTTCTTCGGTTATAACCTTTAATGTAAGCATATTTTAATGTTTTATTACTTTTCGCTATAATAGGAATGAAAAACGAAGCAAAATTAGTGAAAATCAAAAATATGGCAAAATAAAATGCCACAAAAAAAGGATGATTCGCAAGAACCATCCTTTAGTTTTGTATTTTTGATGCTAATTAAGCCTCTGGGATAACAGAAACGATGCTTCTGTTAAGGCGGCCCTTCTTGAATGTTACAGTACCGTCAACCAAAGCGAACAAAGTATCATCCTTACCGATACCTACGTTCTCACCTGGGTTGTGCTTTGTACCACGCTGGCGAACGATGATGTTACCAGCTACAACCTTCTGACCACCGAAGATCTTAACACCTAATCTTTGAGCTGCTGACTCACGGCCGTTCTTAGAACTACCTACACCTTTTTTATGTGCCATCTTACTTCTATTTTAAATGATTAAGCGATTACTGACTTGATTAAAATCTCTGAGAACTGCTGACGGTGACCGTTCAACTTGCGGTAACCTTTTCTTCTCTTCTTATGGAAAACAAGAACCTTGTCGCCCTTTACAAGTGGTGAAACTACCTCAGCAACTACCTTTGCTCCTTCTACAGCTGGAGCACCTACTGTTACAGTACCGTTGTTGTCTACCAACAATACCTTGTCAAATTCAACAGTTGCGTTAGCCTCTGCATCAACGATGTGATGAACGAACAATTTCTTGCCCTCTTCAGCCTTGAACTGCTGACCGTTAATCTCTACGATTGCGTACATTTTATAAAATTTAAACGGGTTTTCTCCGCAAGGCGAACCGATTCGTTCGGTTACTTCTTAGCCTCCACGGACTAAATCGGCGGCAAAAATACATAACTTTTTTGAATTGGCAAAGTGTTTTGTTTGATAAAATGATGTGATTCTGCATTTTTGCCGGATGTTCTTGTGCCGAATGTGATAAACTTCGGTGGAAGTGATGCTTTTCGGTTTTCTTTTTGTATGTTTGCAGCAGTTGTCATTTAAATTCTGAATGTTATGGATGATATCAAAAAATATGAAATAGAGAAATACAAGAAGAATTTCTCGGAAGGAGGTTTGATGAACAAACTTGCGAAGTATGCCAAGACGGCAGGACGTGAACTTGTAGAGAATGTCTTGATTCTGTGGTATGCTTTTCCTGAGGCTTCGGCTGCCGATAAGGCTATAATAATGGGGGTGATAGGGTATTTCATTTCGCCTTTGGATGTGATTCCAGACCTCATTCCGGGCTTGGGCTATACGGATGATGTCGGCGTGGTGGCATGGGCGGTTGCCCGCATCAGACTGAATGCTTCGAAAACTGCCATCGAGAAAGCCAAAAGAAAAGCAGATGAGTTCTTTTCGTGAAGGCTTTTTAGTTGTGTAAAAAAGACTCGCAATCGCAAAATATCTTCATGCGGTTGCGAGCTTTTTTTGTTCGTTTGTTCGTTTGTTCGGGATTCCTTCGGGATTCGTTCGGGACGAATGCTCGGCTTTTCTGACTTTACTTTTCCGTGTATTCCGAATGTATTGCGGTGATGACGGTTGCCGATGCGCCTGTGCTTCCGGTATGCTGGATGTGTATTCCTCCAAATTTGTTTGGCGACTGCATTACGGCTGAAAGTTCCTGCGATTTGTCGCCGTTCTTTATTGTTGCTGTCAGTTTGCCGCCCGTGGCTTTGAGCGTCAGTTGACAGCCTTTCTTGAATAGCGTGCATTTCTCGGCCTTGCAGATGGCTGTTACTTTCGAATCCTTGTATTCAACAAGGTAAACGTCTACGGCTCTGTCGTGTTGCGGAGTTCTGACGAATCGTACTCCGTAGCCGGTCAAGGTTTTTGTGTCGAATTTTATGCAGATGTCCAAGTACTGTCCGGTTGCGCTTCCGAATCCTTGTCCTGCCGATTTGCATGGAGCCAAATCGATATTCAGAATCTGACCTTTGTAATCTTCGTCGCTCTTGCCCGTGAACATCATTCTTGCACCTTTTACGTTCTGAATCATGCCGTAGCAGCCCTCAGCCCCGTCTATGCCTTCGCCGTAGCACCAAGGCGATTTGCTCTTGTCTATGCTCCAGTTGAAATCGGCTGTATCTTCGGGCTTGTAGGCATCTAAAGTCCATGCACCTTCGATTATTTCGGGCTGCGCCTGAAGTGCAAGAGTGGGGTGCTTTATAGGGCGCGGAATGTTTGGTGTTGGCGGAAGGTTGAACGGCTTCCCGTTTAGCGTGTTGCTTTGCATTATGCAAAGATGCTTGGGGTTAGGTTCTTTGCACCATTTTATGTCGAGATTCGGGTCGTCGCTCGTCCATTCGCAGTCAATCATTTTTACAGGGCCGCTCACTTTTGTCAGATATTGCGTTCCGCTTACTTTGGTGTGAATCTTGCATCTGTTAAACGTCGCGCCTTGTGCCGATGTGGTGTAGAACGGCTTTGACGAAAAGAACGTGAACGAACAGTCGTTGTACGTTCCGGTTCCGCAAAGTGCGTCGTCGGTACATTCGAAATAACAGTTGCTGAATGTTGCGTGCCTTGCTCCGGCAAAAGGGCAGAGGTTCAGGCGCGAGATGAATCTGCAATTCTCGGCCTTGTAGTTGTCGCCGTTGCAGATGGCAAGTTGTGCCTGAACAATGGCGTCGTTGCGCTTCTTTCTGTTCAGTTTCGGGTTGAGAGGGGAGGTGAGGTCAACGTTACAATAGTTTCCTAATGTGATATTCTGGATTGAGATATTGTCTCCGCAGAAATGGAACATCGTGAAGTTTCCGACCGCTCCCTGTGTCTGACCGCGGTTGCATGCAAGAATCACATCTTCCGGGTTCTTCGAAAGTCCGATGATTTTCAGATTCGAGATTCTTACTTTCATTCCAAAAGGCTCGTTCTCGCCGTTTAGCGGTTTGCGGATGCCGTCGTCATCAGGATTGTCAATCCAATAGACAGATGGCTCTATGTAGATTGTTGTCGAATCGGCGGCGTTCTTCTCGGCAAAAGCCAAAGCCTCGTTCATGCTATTGAACGTGAATTTCTTCGCATTCGTTTTTGCCTTGCTGCTTACATAGATGTTATTTCTTGATGATGTGAGAGATTTTCCTTCGAATGAAAATTTCGTTTGTGCGTGGCAGATTGCCGTTGTGCACAAAATGATTAGTGTAGAAAATATTCGCATTTTTGTATTAAGTATTTTGTTTGTGCGATTGCAAAGATAAGTTTTTTCGGCATAAAAAGAAAAAGGATTTCAAAAAAACTTGAAATCCTTTTGAGTGGGCGTTGACGGATTCGAACCGCCGACCCTCTGCTTGTAAGGCAGATGCTCTAAACCAGCTGAGCTAAACGCCCTTTCTTTCGAAAAGCGATGCAAAGATACGGCGATTTTTTCAAACTGCAAAATTTTTAAGCAACTTTTTTTATTGCATGGGCAAAAAAACGAAAAAAAAGTATATCTTTGCACCTTGTAAAGAAATAAGAATATAAATACAATTTTAAATACAAACATGGAAACAGTTGTTAGTGGAATACGCCCAACAGGAAATTTGCATCTTGGAAACTACTATGGTGCGGTGAGAAGCTTTGTGAAAATGCAGGATGAGTTTAACTGTCTCTTCTTTATTGCCGATTGGCATTCTCTTACTACAAGCCCTAAACCTGAGGATATTAAGCGCAGCGCGCGAACCATCATGGCTGAATACCTTGCATGCGGACTCGACCCTGAAAAGGCGACGATATATTTGCAGAGCGACGTAAAGGAAGTTCTCGAGCTTTACCTGTTCTTCAATATGAACACATATCTCGGAGAATTGGAGCGTGTAACTACGTTCAAGGACAAGGCTCGTCAGCAGCCCGACAACGTAAATGCCGGATTGCTTACTTATCCAACCCTTATGGCAGCCGACATCTTGCAGCATCGTGCGGCAAAAGTTCCGGTAGGAAAAGATCAGGAGCAGAACATGGAGATGGCACGCAAGTGCGCACGCCGTTTCAACAACATCTACGGAGTTGAATATTTCCCAGAGCCACAGAACTACTATTTCGGAGCACAGGCACTTAAAGTTCCGGGACTCGACGGCTCTGGAAAGATGGGCAAGAGCGACGGAAACTGCATCTATCTCATCGACGACGAGAAGACAATACGCAAGAAAGTGATGAAGGCTGTTACCGATGCAGGCCCTCAGAGCATGAACAGCGAGAAGCCAGAGGTAATCAAGAACCTCTTCACAATGATGAGCATAGTATCAAGCAAGGAGACTCTCGACTATTTCGACGAGAAGTGGAACGACTGCACACTCCGCTACGGAGACATGAAAAAACAACTTGCCGAGGATATGGTGAACGTCATCAGTCCAATCCGCGAGCGTATCTTGGAATTTTCGGCTAAGCCAGAGATGCTCGACGAAATTCTTGCAGCAGGCGGCGACAAGGCTCGAAAGAGTGCCCAGCAGACGCTGAAAGATGTCCGCGAAATTATAGGATTTAAGAGCTTCTGATAAATAATTCAGCGAAAAAGTTGTATTTTTGATAAAAATAATTATTTTTGCCAAATAATTTGTAGCATTCACATATAGTTTATATTTATTTTTTATAATGGAACTGGATTTATTAACTGCCATCTCGCCTATTGATGGCCGCTATAGAGGAAAAACAGATGCATTGGCTGCATATTTTTCTGAATTTGCGCTTATAAAGTATAGAGTAAGAGTAGAGATTGAATATTTTATCACCCTTTGTGAATTACCGTTGCCTCAGTTGAAGGCATTCGACAACGCGCTGTTTCCTAAACTGCGCGCCATATATCAGAACTTTACTGAAAACGATGCACAGCGCATCAAGGACATCGAGAAGGTTACTAACCACGATGTAAAAGCTGTAGAATATTTTATAAAGGAGGAGTTCGACAAAATTGGTAACCTCGATGCATTCAAGGAATTCATACATTTCGGTCTCACTTCGCAGGATATAAACAATACTTCTATACCTCTTTCTATTAAAGAGGCTCTCGAAGAGGTTTACTATCCTTCGATTGAAGAGGTTATTGCTCAGTTGAAAGAGTATGCCGAGGAATGGAAGAACATTCCGATGCTGGCTAAGACACACGGACAGCCTGCATCTCCTACACGTCTTGGAAAAGAAGTAATGGTTTATGTGTACCGCTTGGAACGCCAGCTTGCACAACTGAAGGCGTGCCCAATAACTGCCAAGTTCGGCGGCGCAACAGGTAACTACAACGCGCATCATGTTGCTTATCCGCAGTACGACTGGAAGTCGTTCGGAACAAAGTTTGTAGCTGAGAAACTTGGACTTGAAAGAGAAGAGTATACAACACAAATTTCAAATTACGACAATCTGAGTGCAATATTCGACGCGATGAAACGTATAAATACTATAATCATCGATCTTGATCGTGATTTCTGGATGTATGTTTCGATGGAATATTTCAAGCAGAAGATTAAGGCTGGTGAGGTTGGCTCGAGCGCAATGCCTCACAAGGTTAACCCTATCGACTTCGAGAATTCAGAAGGAAATCTTGGCGTTGCCAATGCCGTGCTTCAGCACTTGGCTGCAAAACTCCCTGTAAGCCGTTTGCAGCGCGACCTTACCGATTCTACGGCTCTCAGAAACATCGGCGTTCCGATGGGACATATGCTCATCGCCAACGCAAGCACTCTGAAGGGCTTGAGAAAGCTACTACTTAACGAGGCTGCCATAAATGCCGACCTTGACAACTGCTGGGCTGTTTGTGCCGAGGCTATTCAGACAATTCTGCGTCGCGAGGCTTATCCTCATCCATACGAGGCTCTGAAGGCTCTTACACGAACAAATTCAGCCATTACTGAAAGTAGCATAAAGAACTTTATTGAGGAACTTGAGGTGAGTGAGAGCGTGAAAGAAGAACTGCGTGCTATTACACCACATTCATACACAGGTTTATAACAAACAAAAAATAAAAAAAGAGTTTATTAATTTTATTACTAACAATTGAATTTCTGGGTACACACATTTAGGAGGTAGTGATATCTTCGAATAACGTTAACGAGAAATGATTAATTTATTAGGACTATGAGCATTGAAAACGAAAACTGGAAGGAAGAGAGCCATGGAGCTCCAGCCAGCGACAACAATCAAAGTGAGTCTTCACAGTATCGTGGAAGCTACAGCACAGACGGCGGTTCTTATTCTTCTGACCGTCAGTCATATCGCCCACGCTACGGTGGTTACAACAATAATGGCGGCGGTCGTCCACAGCGTCCGCGCTACAACAATGGCGGACAGCGTCCTTATGGCAACGACGGCGGCGAGCGCAGCTATCGTCCATCTTCTTATCAGAAGGATAGCGATGGCGCTGCATATCGTCCATCAGGTTATCAGTCACGCACTCGCTACAATAACGACGGCGGTTATCAGCCACGTCAGCAGGGCGGCTACAATGGCGGTGGTTACCAGCGTCAGCAGGGCGGCTACAACGGTGGCGGCTATCAGCGTCAGCAGGGCGGTTACAACGGAGGTGGCTATCAGTCACGTCAGCAGGGCGGTTACGGTCGTCCTCAGCAGGGTGGCTACGGTCGTCGTCCTCAGCAGGGCGGTTACGGTCGTCCTCAGCAGGGTGGCTACGGTCGTGCTCAGCAGGGTGGTTATGGTCGCCGTCATCAGCAGCAGGCTGTTCCTTCTTAGAAGCAGGCTGTTGAATTTAAGGAAATTGCATACGATCCAGACGAGTTGGTACGTTTGAACAAGTTCCTTGCTAATGCAGGTGTTTGCTCACGCCGCGAGGCAGATGAGTTCATTCAGGCAGGCGTCGTTTCTGTAAACGGCGAGGTTGTTACTGAACTTGGTACAAAGGTTAAGCGTTCTGACGAGATTAAGTTCCACGATCAGCCTGTAAACGTAGAGAAGAAGGTTTACGTTCTTCTTAACAAGCCAAAGGATTACGTTACTACAAGCGACGACCCACAGGCACGCAAGACTGTTATGGACCTTGTTAAGGGTGCTTGCAAGGAGAGAATCTATCCTGTAGGTCGTCTCGACCGCAACACAACAGGTGTTCTTCTTCTTACAAACGATGGTGACTTGGCTTCAAAACTTACTCATCCTAAGTTCTTGAAAAAGAAGGTTTACCACGTTTATTGCGACAAAAATGTAACAAGTCACGACTTGGAGCAGATTGCAGCCGGCATCACTCTCGACGATGGCGAGATTCACGCAGATGCAATCAGTTATGCTTCTGAGACTGACAAGAAGCAGGTTGGTATCGAGATCCACAGCGGTAAGAACCGTATCGTTCGCCGTATCTTCGAGAGCCTTGGCTATCGCGTAACTAAGCTCGACCGAGTATTGTTCGCTGGTCTTACAAAGAAGAACCTTCGCCGCGGCGACTGGAGATTCCTTACAGAGCAGGAAGTGAACATGCTTCGTATGGGTGCTTTCGAGTAATCAAAGAAAAAAGTAATATATAAGGGTGGCTTTTGGGTCGCCCTTTTTATAGTAAATATAATCAGATGGAAAAAATACGTAGAACAAAGATTGTTGATGTGCTTCAGAGTACAGATTACAATTCAACAGTTAATGTTAAAGGATGGGTTCGTACCCGTCGTGGCAGCAAAAACGTAAATTTTATTGCGCTTAATGACGGTTCTACAATAAAGAACGTTCAGATTGTTGCTGATGCAGATAAGTTTGATGAGGAACTGATAAAGAAAATTACTACAGGTGCTTGCCTTAGCGTAAACGGTACTTTGGTAGAGAGTCAGGGTGCTGGTCAGAGCGTTGAGATTCAGGCTACAGAGATTGAACTTCTTGGTGCGTGTGGCGATGATTATCCTATGCAGAAGAAAGGACAGAGTTTTGAGTACATGCGTCAGCATGCTCATATGCGTCTGCGTACAAATACATTCGGTGCTGTGATGCGCATCCGCCACAACATGGCTATTGCAATTCACACATTCTTCCATAACAAAGGATTCTTCTACTTCCACACTCCGCTAATCACAGCGAGCGATTGCGAGGGCGCAGGCCAGATGTTTCAGGTTACGACAAAGAACCTCTACGACCTGAAGAAGGACGAGAATGGTTCTATCATCTATGACGACGACTTCTTCGGAAAGCAGACTTCGCTTACTGTGAGCGGTCAGCTCGAAGGTGAACTTGGTGCAACTGCATTAGGTCAGATTTACACTTTCGGTCCTACATTCCGCGCCGAGAACTCAAACACTCCTCGCCACTTGGCTGAGTTCTGGATGGTAGAGCCAGAGGTTTGCTTCATCGATATGGACGACCTTATGGATCTTGAGGAAGAGTTCATCAAATATTGTGTTCAGTGGGCTCTCGACAACTGTAAAGACGACCTCGAATTCTTGAATAAGATGATAGACAAGACACTTCTTGAACGTCTTCAGGGTGTTGTTAATACCGAGTTCGTTAGATTGCCTTACACAAAGGGTATCGAAATCCTTCAGGAGGCTATCAAGAATGGCAAGAAGTTTGAGTTCCCTTGCAACTGGGGAGACGACTTGGCTTCAGAGCACGAGCGTTACCTCGTTGAGGAGCACTTCAAGAAGCCTGTCATCATGACAAACTATCCAAAGGCTATAAAGGCATTCTACATGAAGATTGACGAGAAGAAGCCTGTTTACGATGGCAAGGAGATGGAGGAGACTGTTCAGGGAACAGATGTATTGTTCCCACAAATTGGCGAGATTATCGGCGGTTCTGTCCGCGAAGAGAACTACGACAAGCTCGTTGGCGAAATCGAAAGCCGCAACATCCCAATGAAGGATATGTGGTGGTATCTCGATACTCGTCGCTTCGGCTCATGTCCTCACGGTGGTTTCGGACTTGGTTTCGAGCGTCTGATTCTGTTCGTAACAGGTATGCAGAACATCCGCGACGTGATTCCATTCCCACGTACTCCAAAGACTGCTGAATTCTAAAGATAAGATTGTATATATTTAAGGTGAGGGCTTTGCATCAGTTTGCATCGCCCTCGCTTTTTGTTTTGTTGAAAACTTCAGAAAATTGTTGAAAAACTTTGTCGGTTCGTCAAAAATTAGTACTTTTGCAAGCCGATTATTATCAAGACAGGCATAAATGCTTGTCAAATAGCGTGTTAATAGCTTTGCTTTTGGCCGGGCGAGTGGTTAGTGAATCGCTATAAAGAAAAATTAGTAGTAAACAAATTAAAAAATTAAAGAAAGTGAACACTTTAAGTTACAAGACCATTTCCGTTAACAAGGAAAATGCCAAGAAAGAGTGGGTTGTTGTAGATGCAACAGATCAGGTACTCGGTCGTCTTGGTTCAAAAGTCGCTAAGTTGCTTCGTGGTAAGTATAAGCCATGCTTTACTCCAAACTCTGACTGTGGCGACAACGTAATCATCATCAACGCAAGCAAGATTAAGCTTTCAGGTAAGAAGATGACTGATAAGGAGTATATCAATTATTCAGGTTATCCTGGTGGTCAGAAGATTTTGACTCCAGCATCTATTCTTGCTCGTCCAAATGGTGAGGAGAAATTGATCAAGAGAGTAGTAAAGGGTATGTTGCCAAAGAATCGTCTTGGCGCAAAGCAGTTGGGCAATCTTTATGTCTTCGCTGGCGAGGAGCACGACAAGGCAGCACAGCAGCCAAAAACAATTGATATTAACTTGTATAAATAATTGAAATGGAAGTAGTAAATGCATTAGGTCGTCGCAAGAGCGCGATTGCTCGTGTCTACGTAACAGAGGGCACTGGAAAGATTACAATTAACAAGAGAGATCTTACAGAGTACTTCCCATCAACTATTCTACAGTACGTTGTAAAGCAGCCTTTGCTTACACTTGATGTAGTTGAGAAGTATGATATCAAGGTGAATCTTCAGGGCGGTGGTTTCACAGGTCAGTCTCAGGCACTTCGTCTTGCTATTGCTCGCGCATTAGTTAAGATCAACGCTGATGACAAGAAGGCTCTTCGTGCAGAAGGCTTCATGACACGTGATGCTCGTGAGGTTGAGCGTAAGAAACCAGGTCAGCCAAAGGCACGTCGCAGATTCCAGTTCAGTAAGCGTTAATCTTTCGGAACTGACTGCAAACAAATGTTTAGTATCTAAACCGCTGGGACTTTCTATTAATCGGGGGGACTACCCAGAGGTTGGTTTCAAAACAACTAAAAAGAAAGTAAACAATTTAAATTTTAGAAAATGTCAAGAACTAATTTTGATACATTATTGGAGGCAGGTTGCCACTTTGGTCACCTTAAGAAAAAGTGGAACCCAGCAATGGCTCCTTATATCTTCATGGAGCGCAATGGTATTCATATCATTGACCTTCACAAGACTGTTGCTCTTGTTGACGAGGCTGCAGAGCAGCTGAAGCAGATTGCAAAGAGCGGCAAGAAGATTCTATTTGTTGCTACTAAGAAACAGGCTAAGCAGACTGTAGCAGAGAAGGCTGCATCTGTAAACATGCCTTATGTTATCGAGCGTTGGCCAGGTGGTATGCTTACTAACTTCCCTACAATCCGTAAGGCAGTTAAGAAGATGACTACTATCGACAAGCTTACTGCTGATGGAACATACTCAAACCTTTCAAAGCGCGAGATGCTTCAGATCAGCCGTCAGCGTGCTAAGTTGGAGAAGAACCTAGGTTCTATCGTTGACCTTACTCGTCTTCCAGCTGCTCTTTTCATCGTTGACGTATTGAAGGAGAACATCGCTGTACGTGAGGCTCAGCGTCTTGGTATCCCTGTTTTCGCTATTGTTGATACAAACTCAAATCCTAACGGAGTTGATTACATTATCCCAGCGAACGATGACGCTACTAAGTCAATCGACGTAATCCTTGATGCTTGTTGCGGTGCTATTGCAGAGGGTCTTGAGGAGCGTAAGGCTGAGAAGGTTGATGCAGAGGCTGCAGGCGAGGGCAAGAAGGGTGGCAAGAAGTCATCTAAGGCTCGTAAGGACGAGGAAGAGGCTAAGGCTTAATTCTTCGGGCTTATAAAATATTACATGCCCAATGCTCAAACAGTTTTTGTAGCATTGGGCATCTTTTACTTTTCAACGAATACTAATTTTTAAAGCATAATAAAATGGCTGTTACATTAACAGAAATCAATAAACTCCGTCAGGCCACTCAGGCTGGTCTTATGGATTGTAAGAAGGCCCTTACTGAGGCTAATGGTGATATGGAAGCTGCAATCGCTATCCTTCGCAAGAAGGGTCAGGCTGTTGCTGCAAAGCGTTCTGATCGTGAGGCTGCTGAGGGTTGCGTTCTTTCTCGCGTAGACGGTAACTATGCAATGATCGTTGCCTTGAAGTGCGAGACTGACTTCGTTGCAAAGAATGCAGACTTCGTTGCTCTTGCAAATCAGATTGCTGATGCTGCTGTTGCTGCAAAAGCTAAGTCTCTTGAGGAGGTTCTTGCTCTTACAGTAAATGGTATGTCTGTTGCTGACGCTGTTACTGAGCGTTCAGGTGTTACAGGTGAGAAGATGGAGCTCGATGGTTTCAACTATGTTGAGGGTGAGCACGTTGTTGCTTACAACCACATGAATGGTAACTTCCTTTGCACACTCGTAGCTTTGAACAAGAAGGCTGATGACGAGGTTGCTAAGAATGTTGCTCTTCAGGTTGCAGCTATGAACCCAATTGCTCTTGACGAGAACGCAGTTCCACAGGCAACTAAGGATTCTGAGCTTGCAACTTCTATCGAGAAGGCTAAGCAGAACCAGATTGACAAGGCTGTTGAGGCTGCTCTTAAGAAGGCTGGCATCAACCCAGCACACGTCGATTCTGAGGAGCACATGGAGTCAAACATGGGCAAGGGCTGGATCACTGCTGAAGATGTAGCTAAGGCTAAGGAGATTAAGAAGACTGTAGCTGAGGAGAAGGCTGCATCTCTTAACGAGGATATGATTAAGAAGATTGCTGAGGGTATGGTTAACAAGTACTACAAGGAGAACTGCTTGTTGAATCAGGCTTTCATCGATGATGCTAAGATCAGCGTTGCTGACTACTTGAAGAAGTCAGACAAGGATCTTACTGTTGTTGATTTCAAGCGTTTCACTTTGCGCGCTGAGTAATTTTCTTGTTAAAGAAAAATATAAGGAGATCTGAATTTCAGACCTCCTTTTTTTGTGTCAAGAAATCGTCTGAACTGTAAAGGAAGTTGTAGTTCGGACGATTTCTTTTTAATACTCCCAGCGGAATTTCCATACGGTTGATTTGCGCAGACTGTCTGCCAAGGCGTGTATTGTTTGCAGGATTGTTTGTATGTAGGAAACTTCAAATCGGTTAGGACAGAAGGCGTATTGCTCTTTTGCTAAATTCAGGCTCTGGGCATCGCTTACTGGTCGTGGAACGGTCATCCAGAGCATGTTGTGCCCAATGAATGCTGGGACTGCTCCATACTGCTCGAACCAATATTTGCCTACGTTTGCAAGTGTCTTATTGTCTGGGCAATCGTTATAGTAACTAAATGGAAACCATGCAAGCAATTGCCATGGCTCACTGACAGGTACTTCAGCTAAAAGTACATATTTCTCCTCAAGGGCTAATTTTTGAATTTCATATCCCTTATCTGAAGGTATACCCAGAATCTTCTGATAATGTTCTGAATCTTCTTGATATTCTTTCAGCGTTTCATCCAACAATCTTTTTCCTTCGTATGACGAAGCGTTGTCTATCAGTTCTTTTCGCATTGTACGTATCTTTTCAATGTATTTATGGTTGAATTCAATATCCATCAGCAAGGCGTCGTTAACATCGATGATAATTGGAATAAAGCCTTCTATTTTTCCACGTTCAAGAGATTCGTTGTAATCTTTCAAAAGTTTGTCTGAAGAAACAGTATCGTAGTATCGGTATGGACAGTCTATTACTTTTTTGAATTTCTCGACATCCTCTTTTCTTGATTCTTCGACCAAACTTTCCTCTTCCTCTGATATTGTATTATTTTTAAATGCTTTAACGACAAAAGTGATTACAACAATTGGAATACCAATTACATATGCAATTAAAATCACTATAAAGATACCTGCTACTACACCACGACTAACTCCAAGTCCTTCAAGTCCATAGCCGATTCTGAGTAGTACAGCCGAGAGAATAAGAATACAACTAATGCATCCGCATCCGTTTATGGGATTTTCTGATGGATTTTTGTTACTTTTGGTCATAATTTATTTTTAATTTCTAATCCCACCAGAAATGCCATACGGTTGATGTTCGCAGACTGTCTGCTAAGGCATGTATTGTTTGCAGACCGGTCTGTTCAACTTGGTCAAGACAGTAGGCATATTGCTCTTTGGCTAAATAAAGGCTTTGGGCATCGCTTACCGGTTGTGGAACGGTCATTTCGAGGGTGTCGTGCGTAATGAATGCTGGGACTGCTCCATGCTGCTCGAACCAGTATCTGCCTACGTTCACAAGAGCCTTTTTGTCTGGGCAACCGTTCCAATTGCCGAACGGGAACCAAGCGAATATTTGCCATGGCGCGCTGACTGGAACTTCTGCCAAAAGTGCAGGATACTCTTCGTTTGAACTTTCAAGGTGTAATTCTGGAATTTCATATCCTTCGTTTGAAGGGGAACCCAGAATCTCCTGATAATGCTCAGAATCTTCCTGATATTCTTTCAGCATTTCATCGAGCCATCTTTTTCCTTCGTATGACGATGCGTTGGCTATCAGTTCTTTGCGCATTGTGCGAATCTTTTCAATGTCAATCTCGTCGTCACATTCATGGTCGAATTCGAACATTATATCCATCAGTAAGTTGTCGTCTACAAAGATAATGAATGGAATAAATCCTTCTCTTTTTCCGCGTTCAAGAGATTCATTGTAATCTTTCAAAAGTTCATCTGAAGAGTTTGTACCGTAGAATCGGCATGGGCAGTCGATGAGTTTTTTGAATTTCTCGACCAACTCTTTGTTTTCGCACTCTTCTTCATCATATTCTTCTTTATCTTCTGTAGATGATGTGGGTGTTTCGTTGTTTACTACATAGTTTAATCCGTAAGTTGTAGTATTGTTACACTCTTGTTTTGTGTCGTTTTTTTCAATAATGTTCTGCTGTGCTTGCATTTCACGTTTTGCCTTTTCTCGCTTCTCTCGCGCAGCGTATCCCGTTGGGTCGTCATCATCGTCGTCTAAATTAGTTTTTTCTTTTGATGCTTCGATGGCAAAAAAGATTATCGCAATTGCAATAGCAACAACGATACCAATTATTGCACCAGATCCGCCTCCAAGTTTTGAAAAGCTAATGACGATTTTGGCTAGTCCTGCGATGAGAGCAATAATACTAAAAATGCATCCGCATCCTGATTGATTTTCGTTACTTTCGCTCATTTTTGTTTGATTATTAATTTTGGAATTCTAATTCTACCGAAAATGTCAGACTATCAACTTGCTTAGGTAGTCTGTCAAATCGTTTATGGTGTTGATTTTTTATACTGATTTAATGTCATGCTGCAAAGGTAATAAAATTGTTGTTTTTGTCGATTGTTTTTGATTGCAATTAATAAAATAAAGTCAAAAAAATAAGGACTGTTCTTTAAAAACAGCCCTTATTATTATTTTCTGTAAATCGGGTTACTCGAAAGTTACAAATACTACGCGGTTCCAATCGTTCTCATTCTCGTATGGCTGAACTGTATCACCCTTACTTTCTGTGATTATACGATCTTCCTTAATCTTGTATCCTTTAACAAGCATCTTCTTTACATAGTCGGCACGACGCTGTGCTATGTATAGGTTGTAAACAGGAACACCTGTCTTAACGTCTGCGTATCCTACGATGTTGGCTTTTGCATCAGGATGTTCCTTCAGGTATTCGGCAATAAGTGCCACCTGACTTGCCTGTGTCTTGTCAACCTTGTAGTCGTTGATAAGATAATTGATTCGGATATCATCGTCGACAGTATTGTTGTAGACGTTCTCGTCTTTTATGATTATCTTAGAAGCCTCTTCGAGTTCGTTGCGCTTTCTGTTTATCTCGTCGTTTAGATCTGCAACTTTGTTGGCATCAGTATAGTAATCATATTTCATTCGTCTGTCGCCATATCTGTCTTTGAAGTGATAACTGATACCAGCCAATACGCGAGCATAATAATCATATTCTCTCTGGTAGTAAACAGCGTTTGAAAAATCGTCTGTACTTGACAACGTTCCTTCGATGTTTAAGTCTACAGCTTCACTTAACTTTATTGCGAATTGCAAACCCAGACGTATTGCAAGGTAATGGTGTCCAGTAGTTCTGTATGGATATTTCTCTTTTCCGTAAACTTGCTTGTCTAGTTCGTTATCATATCCCCAAAAGTAGTTGTAGCCAACACCTAGTAATCCGTTGACATTTACCTTTGTTGATTCTTTGTATTTACAGAACAGACTGTTGAAGTTGAGAATTCCATCGACAAATGTATTTAAACTATTAAAATGATAATTGCCGTTGTCCAAATTACTATTTGCTCCCCAATAGCTATCGTAACCACCTGTAAATCTGATACCCAGTGTTGGGTTGAAGAATTTACCGGCATGTATTTGTGCTGAATATCCAATATATTTGCCCATCGTCTTAAAACGTACATCTTCTATACCAGGGTAGTTGATGCCGCCCTGTGCTCCAATAAACCAATTGTCGGAGCCGTTATAGTAACGAAGAGCGTGTATAGTATCAGGAGTTAGCTCTTGTGCGAATACCGAGCCAGACATTAAAACGCCGGCGCAGAGTAAACTAAAAAATCTTTTCTTCATATCGCCAAAGTTTTAATCGTTAATAAATACGTATGAAATATTCTTAGAATTTGAGTTGTCCTTTTCGATGTTATCGGCATTATCCTCGATAACGATCTTGCTTTCTGCAACGTTCCAGTTGTCGATAAGCTCTTTCTTTACGGCTTCTGCGCGAGATTTGAACAACTCAACATTTCCAGTTGTCTTCTTTCGGCTGATATACACAACATCATTGTCATGTACATTCGCATTTTTTGCGATGTTGTACATTGTAGGTTTCTGACTAAATTCAATGTCGTTGTTCTTTGCAGGGAATGCAACGGTAGTGTAAATAGTCTTTGTCTCTACGTTGACCTTATTTATCTGAATGTTAGGATGCTTCTTCTTTTCCTCTATTTGTGCCTTCAGTCTGTTGATTTCATCGTTAATGTTATCGTATTTACTCTGATCCAATCCTTTGCTATAGGTAAAGTTACGACTGCCGTCACTATTCTTGAAATGATAAGTGAAGCCTACCATTAGGTTTGCATGACCAGCCATAGCTGTTCTCTTTGGAGTATTTAGGTGGGCAGCTCCGTCGAATGTAGAAGGGTAGAATGAGTTTGTCAGTTCTGCATTCAGATGATACTTGTCGTTCTTCAGTGCATAGTCGAGTCTCAAACCGACTTTAGCGAAGAGAAAATACTTGTGTGTCAGAAGAGGATATTCTGAGCGGTTTGTGTATGGTCTTCCCCAAATGTCAGAACCTCCAATACCCAAAACTCCGCTGAATGTACATCTTCTGTCCTCCTTATAACCATAGAAAATGTTTGTAAAGTTTGGAAGCCAGTCGAGAGAGAGGCTTATTTCGTTAAAGCCGTATGACTTCTTCAAAGGAATATAGTATCCTTTGTTGTATCCATAAAGAGCCTGCAGACGCACTTCGCCTGCTGTACTGACCTTCTTACCTAATTGTAATCCGCCAGTTGCTCCGAAACGGTCGAGGAAATCGGCTTTTGTGGCGGCGTTTCCCCATGCAAATAGTCCTCCTCCGTTGACTCCGAAGTACCAGTTGTCGCTGAATTTGGTATTGTTCAGGTGCTTTCCATCATTTAACTCAACGCTGTGTATGCTTTGAGCCATTGTGTGTGTGTAACCTAAACATGCCAAGAATAACATGATAAGTATTTTTTTCATTTGTCTTATGTTTAAAGTCTTTTCATTAATAATAAGATTCTATGTTATGTTCTTTTCCGACAATATTTTATTGCCGATGATAAAACCGTATATACGGTGCAAAAGTAATGTTTTATATGTAACTGACAAAAAACAAGGACGTTTTTTTTATTTTTTTTAATGTTTTTTGTAATTTTGCATGTAAATATAACATAATTAGGGTATTTATGAAAATTATAGCAGTAGGCATGAACTATGCCGAACACAATAAAGAACTTGATGGAACGTTAGTTAGTGTACCAGAGAATCCTGTTATTTTTATGAAACCAGACTCGGCCTTGCTGAAGGATGGAAAACCTTTTTTCATTCCTGATTGGGCTGAACAGTTTGATTATGAAACAGAATTGGTTGTTCGTATAAACAGGCTTGGAAAGTGCATCGCGCCGAGATTCGCGCATCGATACTATGATGCCTTTACGGTTGGAATAGACTTTACTGCACGGGATTTGCAGAGAAAATTTCGCGAGAAAGGTTATCCGTGGGAGTTATGTAAGGGGTTTGACAACTCGGCTGTTCTTGGAACATTTGTTTCAAAGGAGAAGTTTGCAGATGTGCAGAACTTGAATTTCAGTCTGAACATCGATGGTAAACAGGTGCAGAAGGGATGTACTGCCGATATGATTCATAAGGTAGACGATATAATAGCCTATGTTAGTCAGTTCTGTACATTAAAGATAGGTGATTTTCTTTTCACCGGAACGCCTGCTGGTGTAGGACCTGTGTCTGTCGGACAGCATCTTGAGGGCTTTCTGGAAGGCGAAAAAGTTCTTGACTTTAATATTAGATAAAAAGGTTTGATGAGATTGATTGGTAAACTTTTGTTTATTCTCTTCGGCTTGTGCGGCGTTTTGGCGGTACATGCGTCGGGGTATGTCGCCAATTCCGTTCTCTCGCAAGGGAAGTGGGTGAAAATCAGCGTTCCTGCCGAGGGCGTTTATCAGTTGACACCCGATTTGTTGAAAAGATGGGGTTTTACCAATCCTGATAAGGTAAGATTGTATGGCTATGGAGGAGAAATGCTTTCGGAAAACATTTCTCGGTGGCCGGGCGATGATTTGAAAGAGTTGCCTTTGTGGCGCGGACGAGGCGACAAATCGCTGTTGTTCTATGCCAAGGGCGTTGTAAAATGGAATCATTCTTACGGTCTGAAATTCTCTCGTGAAATAAATCCTTATTCTACCGTATCGTGCTACTTCCTTACGGCTTCGGATGATGTAGAACCGATGGCTTTTCCGCAGGAACAAGAGGATGGTGATGGTGATGAAACAAATACGTTTCCCGAGCATGTTTTGTACGAAGTTGATGCTGTGAGTTGGATGCCTGGTGGTCGTCATCTTTACGATTCTTTTAGTTTTTCGAATGGCGTTTCGAAGAAATACTCGTTAAGTATTCCTGGAACTAACGGTAGTGAGGCTCTGCTGGACGTCGTTTTCTCGGCTGATGCAGAATCGAGAGCTGAAATCTCGGTAAACGATGCAATGACGGGCGAACTCTCTATTCCGTCGCTTGCACAATATAATAGTGCCTCGGTTGTTTCTAACAGTTTTGAATTTATGCCTTCTGGCGATGTAGTTTCGATAGAAGTAACCCACAAATGTCAGTCTTCATCAGTTAAAGGCAGATTGGATTATCTGATGGTGTGTTATGAACGAATGTTGCAGATGACGTCGGGCTGTCTTAATTTCCGTCCTTATGAAAGTGGCGTCAAAAAGTTCTGCATTTCGGGAGCCGATGCCAATACCGTTATATGGAATGTGACGGATTCTGAAAATTATTCGGTGGTGAATGGCTCTCTTTCTAACGGAGAATACAACGTGACGGTCAAGACCTCGAAAGGTGACGAATTTGTTGCCGTAAATACTGCCTCAAATTTTGCAGCCCCTACATTTGTTGAGAATGTGAAGAACCAGAATCTTCATTCTTTGGAGGCGATAGATATGGTAATCATCGTTCCTGCCAGCGGCGCTTTGACCAGTCAGGCAGAGCGGCTTGCTGATGCTCATCGTGAGCAGGGGCTGAATGTTGAGGTCGTTCCGGCAGATTTGATTTATAACGAATTTTCTTCAGGAACTCCCGATGCAACCGCATATCGCCGTTTCATGAAGATGCTTTACGATAAAGCCGCAACCGAGGACGAAAGGCCTAAATATCTGCTCCTTTTCGGCGATTGTGCCTATGACAACCGAATGCTTACCAGCGATTTCTCGGCATATTCACAGAATGACTTTTTGCTTTGCTATGAATCGGAAAATTCATTGAGCGATACAAAAAGTTTCTGTGCTGAGGATTATTTCGGAATGTTCGAGGAAAAGAGTAATTTTGATATCTGCACGAGCACCGTACAACTTGGCATTGGCAGAATCCCGGCACGAACGGTGGCTCAGGCAAAAAATGTTGTTGATAAGACAATCGCCTATATGAAGAACGAGAATGCTGGCAAATGGCAGAATTTCTTCACGGCGATGGCTGATGATGATGAAACTCCTACGCATCAGAATGCCGAGGAAAAATTGGCTGCCGATGTCGAGGCGAATCATCCCGATATGATTGTGAACCGCATCTATTGGGATGCATACAGTCGCGAATCTACCGATGTTGGAGTGCGTTATCCCGCAGTAACAAAGGCGATAAAGAGTCAGATTAAGAACGGAAGTCTTGTTATGAACTATGCCGGTCATGGCGGCGAGGCTACACTTTCGGACGAATATGCCATGACGCTTGCCGATTTCGAAGAAATCACTTCGCCATATCTGCCGATGTGGGTTTTTGCATCGTGCAATGTTATGCCTTTCGATGCTAATGTTTCGAATATCGGAGAGTCGCTCATCCTAAAGGAAAAGGCTGGCGCGATAGCCGTCATGGCATCAGCCCGAACGGTTTATTCAAACTATAACAGCGCGCTCAACATGCTTCTTACAAAGTATCTTTTGGCTACTGATAAGAATGGAAGGCGATTCACCATCGGCGATGCTGTCCGTTTTACAAAATCGTCTCTTGTGACGGGCGAGGATGGTTATTCCGACCCTACGGAGAACAAACTTGCATACGCTCTTTTGGGCGACCCGGCAGTTACTCTTGCATTGCCAACAAATCAGGTCGTTGTAAGCAGTTGCCGAGGAAAATCTGGTGTAAATAATAATAAGGTAAAAGCGAGTGCCGGAGATGTGATGACTGTAGATGGCGAAATTCGTGATGCAACAGGAAATATTATCGATGATTTCGACGGAATTATAGATTTGACAGTCTTTGATAATAAGGAAACTGTCACGACGAAAGGAAATATCGGCGAGAAACAGATTCTTGACTACGATTCTTATGAAAAGAAGATTTATATCGGTTCTGACTCTGTCCGCAACGGTCGATTCTCTATTTCGTTCCCGGTTCCGCTTGATATAAATTATTCCGACGATTACGGACTGATGAATTTTTATGCGCTGAACGACAAAGGAGTTTCAGCCCTTGGATATTACAACGATTTCATTGTTGGTGGAACGGTTGATAACGCGGCGTCTGATAATGAAGGTCCGCTGGTTGCGGCATATCTCAATTTGCCAACATTCAGCGATGGGGCGAAAGTGAATACAACGCCGTTCTTCGTTGCCCAACTCGAGGATGAAAGCGGAATAAACACGACTGGAAACGGAATCGGTCACGACATCGTTCTGATTGTTGATAACGACATAAATCAGACTTACATTCTAAACGATTATTATCAGTCTGAGGCTGGAAGTTATCAGAAGGGTAGTGTCGGTTTCTCTATTCCTGAACTTAGCATCGGAAAACATACGTTGCTTTTCAGAGCGTGGGACGTGAACAACAACTCGTCTGTTTACGAAACGTCTTTCGAGGTCAGCGAGAATGTTGCGCCTATGCTTAGTAGCGTTACTTGTTCGCCAAATCCGGCAAAAGAGCAGACCGTATTCACAATCGTAACCGACAGACCTGGCTCGACAGTTAAAGTAACCTTGCAGATTTTCGACTTTACAGGTCGAATGTTACATTCAGTTTCTGAAAGCGGAACGGCTACGACCGGAATGTTCCAGTATGTTTGGGATTTGACCACCGGCGGAGCACGTCTGCAACGCGGAATGTATATCTATCGAATAATGGTTTCGACAGATAATGTGACGTCAAATATGCAATCTGGCAAGATAATGATACAATAAAAATGCATTTTTTGAGTTTATAGAAACAAGATGAAAAAAATATATATATTAGCCATTGCACTTATTTCCACCTTGTGTGCCGAGGCGCAGAAAGAGAATTTTAACCCTATTTACACGGGCGTTAACTCTCTCGATATTGCTCCCGATGCACGCGGAGGCGCTCTTGGCGATGTAGGTGCGGCAACCGACCCTGATGTTCATTCGCAGTACTGGAATCCTGCAAAATATCCGTTTTGTATCAGCCGCTGCGGAGTGGCTTTGAACTATACTCCTTGGCTCAGGCAGTTGGTAAGCGATATCGACCTTGCCTATGCCGACGGATATTTCCGCATTGGCGACTATTCGGCTCTGAGTGCTTCGTTGCGATATTTCTCGCTCGGCGAGGTTAGTGCTTCGGACAATGGTATGACAATAAAGCCATACGAGATGGCGGTAGATTTCGGTTATTCCCGAATGCTTTCCGAAACATTCTCGGCTGCCGTTGCTCTCCGATTCATTTTTTCGGATATGTCTTAGAAGGCCGATGATGAGTCAACTCCG
>R24__coassemble_452_pt1 | contig 27883 bp, 20 predicted proteins | sample R24__metabat2_low_PE_011 | metagenome-assembled genome bin R24 | reverse complement strand
GGTACGTCCAAGGTACGTCCAAGGTACGTCCAAGGTACGTCCAAGGTACGTCCAAGGCTTGTTATGCAAAAAAGAAGGCGGCTTCTTTTTTGCATAACAAGCCTTGGAGAGAGAAAGTTGAAAGTGAAAAAACTTAAATTTCAACTTTCAACCTTAAATTTTCAACTTACTCTTTACGAAAGTCTGTTGATGAGGTAAGGCAGAGCCTTCTCAAACTTAACGCCATACCAATGGTCGGCATCTGGCAATGTCTGGCGGATTGACTCGCAAACAAAGTCGGCGGCGATGGATGCAGCCTCGATTATTGACTTGCCGCGCATCAGAGCACCGGCGAAAGATGATGAATACACATCGCCTGTTCCGTGCATAGCCACATCAAGATGCTCGGTAAAGTAATAGTCGAACTTTGAGCCGTCGTAACATGCCACGCCCAGTTTGCCCTTCTCAAAACTTACGCCTGTAAGCACAACATTCTTTGCGCCAAGAGCATACAAGTCCTTCAGCACCTTCTCAATATACTCCTGTGTGTAGATTCCAGCCTGATAAGGAATGCCAAGAAGCAAGGCAGCCTCGGTCATGTTTGGCAGGATGATGTCCGCGCCGTTTACCAGCTTGCGCATCTCCATTGGGAAATCGTCGTCGAAGCCGGCATAGAGTTTGCCGTTATCGCCCATCACAGGGTCTACTATTCTGAGCGCACCCGGACGAGCCACCTGATTCATGATGTCGAGGATGTGAGGAATCTGAGCCTTTGACACATAGCCTGTATAGAAGGCATCGAAATCAACGTTCTCTTTCTTCCATCTGTCAAGGATGTTTGGCATTTCGTCGGTAAGGTCGCGGAATGTCCATGCCGAGAAACCTGCTGTGTGGTTAGACAGTACCGAACTTGGCAATATTGCCGTCTCAATTCCACATGCCGAGATTACAGGCAGAGCCACGGTGAGCGAACATTGTCCCACACACGAAATATCCTGAATTGTTAGAAGTCTTTTATCCATTTTATTTGTTTTTTTATTTCTGGCTGCAAAGATTACAAAAACAGAACACCTATTTTATAAAACATTCCGAAAAAGTAAAAACAATCTTACATTATAACAAAAACAAAATCTGTAAAAAACATTATAACGGCATTTAAACGAGAGAAAAATCGGCAAAAAACGGCTTTTTTTGAAAAAATATGGTTAATTTTGTGGTTCACAAAAAAATGTGATATGGCACAATTCCAAATAGGCAGCAAGGTAATAGAAACCAATAGCGGAAAGCATGGCACGGTGGTAGGCGTTGATCCTTATCGCCGTGGCAGACAGACCTATAAGGTTACGTTTGAAAAGGGCGAAGTGGAAACAAAGCTTGAAGCGGACCTCCATGCTGACTTTGATTTGAGTGATCCTTTTGAACGTTGTAAGAGCGGGATCTTTGGCTCATATTCTGAATACTCAAAGAAGAATACAACTTTCAAAATCAGCAACTCGAATAACAGCACAATATCATCGCTCAAAGCATCAAAGACATTGTTTAGAGCCTACCAGTTCAAACCATTATTAAAGTTTTTGAACTCGCCAAACCGCCGATTGCTGGTTGCTGATGAAGTCGGTCTCGGTAAGACAATCGAGGCTGGACACATCATGCTTGAATTGAAAGCACGTCGTGAATTGAGAAATGTGCTCATCATCTGTCCTATGTCGTTGCAAGCGAAGTGGAAGGCTGAGTTCTTTGAAAAGTTCGGTCTGAGTTTCAAGATATACGACAGTAATAAAGACCTGATAACCGATTTGCAAGATCATGCTCACGATGTTCACGCCATCATCAACTACGAGAAAATACGTATGCCTCGCAGCAAGGAAAAAGATGACGAAGACCCAAAGACACCTAAGTCTAAGGAGACGACCAACCTTGTCAGCTACTTGACTGAATCGAGCAACCGTTTCAGTTTGGTACTATGCGATGAAGCTCACAAGATGCGTAATCGTGAGACGCAAACATATAAGGGAGCAGAAATCATAATGAGTATAGCGGATGCAGCACTATTCTTGACTGCTACCCCAGTCATGATTAGTGAGGAAAACTTGTATAACCTGTTGCACCTGCTTGACAATACTCGTTACTTCAATTACCAAATCTTCTTGAACCGAATGGCTGAAAATCGTCCATTCGTAGAAGCTCTTACTTGTTTGAATAATAATAAGATGCCTCTTAAAGAAATCCTGGCTCAATTAGTAACTTCCATTGTCGAGGTCTCATTCTCTGCTAACGATTCTGAAATTTACTCATCAAAAAACAAAATTGCAGACCTGTTCCAGAATGACCCTGTATTCAAGGAGATTATCGAGTTGATGCAAGGCGAAGAGGACACTAAGAAGATTAGAGCTCGCCTACAATACCTTCTGTCGTCAATGAGCGTGATGAATACTGTATTCTCACGTACCAGAAAACGTGAAGTGACAACCGACATGTCACAAGCAGAACGTAGTCCTCATGCGTGTAAAGTGGATTTGCATAAAGATGAGCAGGAAGAATTTGACCGTGTAATCAATGACTATACGGACGATAACTCATACGTTGATGAATGGGGCGAAGAACGTATGTCATTCGGAAAAATGTTGGGCTTAGTTCAGCGTAAACGTCAGATTGCAAGTAGTGTATATGGATTCTTGAACGATGAGGAAGACCTTGATAAAGGTATCGATCGCTACCAGAATTATCCAGATGCAAAGGTGGAAATGCTGGCTAAGATTATAAACGAAGTATGGCAAAGCGGCACAAAGAAATTGGTTGTCTTTGCTGTGTTCCGTCGTACCCTTAAATATCTGTCAATACGTCTAAAAAAACTTGGTTTCAATGCCCTGATCATTCATGGTCAGATTGAAAACCGAGCAGAACTACTACATCAATTCAAGACTGACCCTAACATACAGGTGCTTTTGTCTTCAGAGGTCGGTAGTGAAGGTTTGGACATGCAGTTCTGTAACTCAATGGTCAACTATGACTTGCCTTGGAACCCAATGGTTGTAGAGCAACGCATTGGTCGTATTGACCGTTTCGGTCAGAAGGCGAAAGTGGTTAACATTTACAATATCGTAGTTGCAGGTTCAATCCAGGAAGAAATATACATGCGTCTATTAGAGCGTATCGGCATTTTCAAAGGTACTATAGGCGATATGGAAGCCATTCTCGATGCTCCTGTCAATGGTGGCATGAGCATTCAGGATGTATATAACAAAATGGAAAAGGAGTTCTTTACCAAAGATTTGTCTGCAGCTGACCGTGAGCGTAAGATTTCTGAAGTAGAACGTGCCATTGAAAACGAAAAAGAAAACCTACAGCACCTACAGGAAGGATTGAGCAACACATTGACAAATGATGCTTATTTCCGAGACGAGATTAACCGCATACTTTACAACAATGCATACGTTACCGAACAAGAGTTGCAGAACTATCTTGAGTCAGTGATTCGGCAGAAACTCACCACTTGCAGTTTAGAGTCCGTTAAAAAGGGCATTATGGAATTCAGAGTGGCACAGAGTGATGCAAATGCTTTACGAAATTTCCTGGCTCAGTACGAAGATCATACATCGGATGAAAATCGAATCAATGCCTCACTGTTTAAGCGTAAAGTGGAAGATACACAGAAGTTCTTGTTGACATTCAGTCAGGAAGCAGCTTATGATGATCCGACCCTGGCCTACCTGAACATATACCACCCTATGATCCAAGCTTGTCTGAACTATTTCAAGCAAAATGATGACCAGAACAAAACATCGTTCAGCTACTCGTTACGCTCGGACGAACTATTACATGAGGGAGAAGTCTATTATATGGGGCTTTATCAGTTGACCACAAGTCGCATGGTGCAAGGCGTAAAGAAAACGGCAGGTGATCTGTTGCCTGTAGTATATAACATTGCCAATGATGAACTTGTAGAAGACCAAGAAATCATCGATCGCATCTATCGTCGTTCGCAGATTGAAGGTGCTGAGCGAAATGCATCGAACAGTGACGTGCAGGCTGAAATCATTGAAAACATGAAGTCAGACTTCACCTTTGCTGTTTCGGAAGAGAAAAAACGCCGTATCGAAGAAAGTACGAGACAAATAGAATCTGACCGTCAACGTAACATCCAGCAGACGATGGAATACTATAAGTCACGTATTGAGAACCACAAGAACAACATTTCCAACTGGGAGGACGAACTTCAATGGAGTTTCAACTACCTTGATAAGAAAGAGATTCGTAGCAAACAAGGTGCTATTCGTTTGGCAAAAGCAAGCATCAGCATGTTGGAGAAAGAACGTGATGAGCGTATAGACTTGATAAAACAAGACACAACTCCAACTATTGAAGATAAAATACTCTCAATAAATCTTGTAACAATTATTTAAACCTAAATTTAAAACATGATAACCGTAGGACTTGACTTCGGAACACATCAATCAAAGGTGTGTGCAGAGTATAAGCAGGGAGTGGAACTTAGTTACACGTTCTTCACTTTCCCTGACACTAATGGAAAACACCAATACACTCTGCCATCCATTATCCACCGCCGACCAGATGGACGCATGGACTATGGGTATATACCTGCAAATAGTAATGGAGAGATTATACGTTACTTCAAACAGGCTACGTTCACAACATCGAACATTGGCTTGAAACAGTCTGATGCTATGTATTATTCTGTATGGTATTTGGCTTTTATTATTTTCGATTTGGAAGAAAAATATGGTACAGAGTTTACCATACAAATGGGTGTTCCTACAGATGGTTCTCGCTTATCACAACAGAAGCAAATAGCCGTTCGACTACTTGCTGCAGCTTATGATCTTGTGGAAAACGTATTTGAAAACGATAAACAGGCATTTCTCGATAAGACATGGGGGGAACTATTGGATATGACAAAGATTCCTGCATATAGTATTCAATTAAAAGAGGAGTATGGTATATTGGTATTCCCTGAAGCCTATGCCTGTTTAATGCCTTTGATTTCATCTTCAAAGGTCAAGACAGGTATGTCGCTGATGGTGGATATTGGTGGTGGTACTACAGATATATCATTCTTTACAATCATAGCCAACAAACCTCGTGTTTATGATTTCACTTCGGTAAATAAAGGTCTTAACTATCTGACTTTTGCAGAACGCAGAACTGACGATTTACGAATTGATTCAAACATCAAGCTATCCTCTGAGATTGACAGCAGTCGAAGAAACGATTTCAATAACAGCATTAATCAGGTATGTACACATTTGATACAAAAATTACAAAGAGAGTTTAGGATGCAGACCAATCTGGACTTAGATAGATTGATGGATGCCTTGAAAATCAGACCAATTGTCTATACAGGTGGTGGCAGTACTTTCCAAATATTACGCAAAGGCTATGGCGGTTTTAAGGATGTAATCCATATTTCAAAGAAAGAGTGGCGCACTAAGTCTGTAGTAGATATGCAAAAGATTGAAGTTTTAGGACTTTGTCCTATTCTTTCAACTGCTTACGGTTTAAGTATTAGTGTACCTGATGATAACATTAAATGTAGCCCATTCCGAGATATATTTAAAAATATACGTGGTGCCAAAGAAGAAAAGAAACATCATGATAACAAATTCGGTTCTGCGTATGGCGGATTCAGCTATGTTGATGATTGGGATGCTTGGAAATAATGAACTGACAACATGAAAGAGTCCCTCGTACTATATTTCTCACCTTCCTTGAAAAAAAACGTTCGAATTAAAGATGCTGCTCAACGTGAACGACTAGTGGACTCTGCAGAAACAAAGTAGTCTAAGTTCATACGTCAGTATCTTGACATAAACTATGAAGGACTATCTTACTGACGAAGAAATCACTTTATTGAAGGAATGATAAAGCCAATGGAATAATTACAGAATTCCATATAAAAAAGCCCCCCAAGTCATCACACAACCTTTGGGGGCTTTTTATAAAATTGGTTCTAAAATATATTAGAACAACTTCTCTGGATATTCGCCACTCTCAACAAGCGCCTTAATCTTGGCTACTGTCTCAGGACGGTCCTCAGGATAAGTTACGCCGAACCACTTTGATGTAGTGTCGAGAACCTTAACTGTTGCAGTACCCTCGTTAATCAACTTGTTTACCATGAGAGGAATGAAGAACTCAGCCTTCAGATTCTCCATGTTCTTAGGGTCTTTCAGGAACTCAACGAAGAAGTCCTGGCTGTACTTGAAGTAATCAGGAGTGAAGCCCCATACGTTCATAGAAACAGGAGTATTGTCGTCAACGGCAACCCAAGTTGTGTTGTCATCGTCGAGATACTTAACAACGCCGTCGATGCGCTGAATCTTAGTGCGCTCAACAACGGTTGTAAGATGTCCCTCGGCATTTGTTGAACAGATGCCACGGCTCACAGTTCCGCTCTCTGAAAGAGTGTTGCCAACGCGGAAGCCAACCATTGAGTACTGGTTTGTTGCGCCCTCAGGAAGCTCGCTCAGGAACTTGCCCATAACGGCAAATGTATCACGGCCGTAGAAGTCGTCGCAGTTGATAACGGCAAAAGGCTCTTTGATAACGTCCTTGCCCATGAGCACAGCGTGGTTTGTTCCCCAAGGCTTTGTTCTGCCCTCAGGACAAGTAAAGCCCTCTGGAAGGTCGTCAATGCTCTGGAATACAAGTTCAACAGGAAGTTTGTCCTGATACTTGCTTATAATCTTCTCGCGGAAGTCCTGCTCGAAATCCTTGCGGATAACGAACACCAACTTACCGAATCCGCCACGGATAGCATCATAAATTGAATAATCCATGATAGTCTCGCCGTTAGGACCCAGACCATCGAGCTGCTTCAGACCGCCGTAACGGCTTCCCATTCCTGCAGCTAACAGAAATAAAGTAGGTTTCATTTAAATAATATTTTTATAAGTATTACATTAACTTTTTTCTAAAAAGTGCATCAAAGGTAGTGAAAAAATAGATATATTTGTACGCTAAAAAGTTAAAACAAGTTTAAAAAAATAAAAATATGCGTCGGGCAGACCATGTTTTAAATAATTCAACTCTTTCTGCACACTAAACATTACAAATACAAATAGGTAAAATCAAAAAATTCTACAAATGAACAAAAAAGCTATAATATTCTCACTTATGCTTTGCAGCGTCTGCGGAATGGCTTTTGCCCAAAAGCCAGCACCAAAGAAGCCCCACATCAAATTGGAGAACGGCAAGATGGAATACGACACATACCGCTATGTCGACTATTCATTCTGCGGATACCGCCAGTCTGACACCAACATTCCCGATGTTCCGGTAAAGGCTGTGGTGAACGATGCCGAGGCTATTCAGGCTGCCATCGACTATGTGGGCAAACTGCCGGCCGACAAGAACGGACATCGCGGAGCTGTTCTGCTGGGCGAAGGAACTTTCGAGATTTCACAGCGTCTGCACATTGCCAACAGCGGCGTGGTTCTGCGCGGAATGGGCAGAGACAAGACCATAATACGAAAGAAAGGCGTAGACAGAATGTCGCTCCTGCTCATCGAAGGCAAGGGCGATGTGAAATATACCGACAGCACCACCGTGGCGCAGGACTTTGTATATATTAACGACAAGACAATACGTCTTGCCAACGCAACGAACTACAAGGTTGGCGACCGCATAAGCCTTACATGGCAGAGCACCAACGAATGGATAAACTCGCTGGGCTGCGCAGGATTCTCGCCAACCAACAGCACTCTTGGCTGGCACAAGGGCGATGCCGACGTTCAGTGGACACGACGCGTAACTGCCGTAAAGGGCAACGAGATTACGATAGACGTTCCGCTTACAATGACTCTAAACAAGAGCCTTGCCAACACCATAGTGGCGCGAATGCCCGTTTATAATATAATAGGTGAATGTGGAGTGGAGAACCTCACCCTCGAATCGGATTACGAGAGCGACCTCGACGAGAATCATTGCTGGACAGGCATCTCGGTAGACAATGCCGAAAACTGTTGGGTGCGAATGGTAAATTTCCGCCACTTTGCCGGAAGCGCGGTAATACTTCAGCGCGGAGCAAGCATGACTACTGTTGAGGACTGCAAGAGTTACGAGCCAAAGAGCGAAGTGGCAGGCGCGCGCCGTCAGACATTCTACACTCTCGGTCAGATGAACTTGTTCCAGAGATGCTATTCGGAAGAAGGAATACACGACTTCTCTGCCGGATGGTGCGCCGCCGGTCCTAATGCCTTCGTACAATGCGAGGCGATGAATGCCCACGGCTACAGCGGCCCCGTTGAGGCATGGGCTTGCGGTCTGCTGTTCGACATCGTAGACATCATCGGAAACGACATAAAGTTCTGCAACCTCGGACAGAGCAAGAACGGCGCAGGCTGGAACACAGCCAACAGTATGCTGTGGCAATGTACAGCCGGCGAGATTTTCTGCTACTCGCCCGATGCCGACAACACCAACCATTGCTACTACAACTGGTCGAAAGAGAGCGGCGACGGCGACTGGTACGGCGGAGGCAATTTCGGCAAGCCACGAAGTCTGTTCGCACAGCAACTTGAGGACAGGACAAACGCAAAGAATGTCGAGAAATGCCGCATATACATGCGAAACACCAACGCAAGCAGCAATCCTACCGTTGAAGACGCTCAGATTCTTGCCGAGGAAGCCCGAACCGTTCCGCGCGTAACGCTCGAGGCGTGGATTGACTCGGCCGTATTCAACAGCGATTTGCTGGCTCAGGGCAAGGCGAAGGTCATCAGCGCACCAGCAAAGAAGAGTGAGGCAACCCGCCATAACATAGCCATCGCCAACGGACAGATTACGAAAGACGGCAGCGCAATAGCCGGAAATCTGTACAGCACTCCGTGGTGGCGCGGAAACATACGTCCGTCGTTCGTAAAGGGCTTCTACTCTGCCCCGGCCGTAACCCGTTTCGTTCCCGACCGCGAAGGCACGGGACTGACCGACCGCATAGACTCGGTTGTTAACTACATGGACAAAAACAACTTCTGCATATTTGCACAGAACTACGGATTGTGGACCGACCGTCGCCGCGACGACCATCTGCGAGTAAAACGCCGCGATGCCGATGTGTGGGCACCGTTCTACGAGCAGCCTCTGGCACGCTCGGGCAAGGAGACGGCTTGGGATGGAATGACAAAATACGACCTCACAAAGCCGAATAAATGGTACTTTGCACGCCTCAACGAATTTGCCGACAAGTTCGACGGTCTGCTGTACTTCCACCACTATTTCCAGCATAACATTCTCGAAGCCGGAGCGCATTGGGTTGACAGTCCTTGGCGTCCGGTAAACAACATCAACGGCTCAGTATTTCCAGAGCCTGTGCCATTCACCGGCGACAAGCGAATATTCGTGACAACGTTCTTCTACGACATCAACAACCCGAAGATGGCAGAACTGCACAGACAATACATCCGCCAGCAACTCGACCAGTTCAAGGGCAAGGAAAACGTCGTTCATCTTATCAGCGAGGAGTTTACAGGTCCGCTACACTTCGTGCAGTTCTGGATTGACTGCATAAAGGAATGGGAGGCAGAGAACGGCAGAGTGAAGGTAGCCCTCTCGGTTACGAAAGATGTTCAGGACGCAATCCTCTCCGACCCTTCGAGAGCATCGGTGGTCGACATCATCGACATAAAATACTGGCATTACAACACCAAAGGCCTGTGGGCAATAGAGAGCGGAAAGAATCTGTCACCGCGCCAATGGCAGCGCAAGTTCAAGCCTGGCTCAACAGGATTTAACGAGGTGTTCAAGGCTGTGAGCGAATACAAGCAGAAGTATCCGAAGAAGGCGGTTACATACTCGGCTCAGAACTTCGACAAGAACGGATGGGCTGTGCTGATGGCTGGTGGCTCGTGCGCCAATATCAAGGTTGACGATGCCTTCCGAAAGAAGTTCCTTGCATCGGTTGCCAGCATGAAACCCGAAGCAGCAAACGATGACATCAAAGTTATGAAGGGCGACAATGCCGCACTCGTCTACCTCAGCAGCGTAACGGCAAAGGTTTCGCTCCCTGCCGGAAAATTCACGCTCTACCAAATAGACAGTACGGGAAAGGTGAAGAAAATCTCAGGCAATATAAAAGGTGAATACGCGTTTGGCGAAAAGGCAGAAAAGGGCGTGTATTGGTTTACAAAGTAAAGTTGACAATTCACAGTTGACAATTGACAATTAATTGGCAATTGGTTTCACGAAAAATCCCTTGCAGAAGCAACAGTATGTGCGTTGCCCTGCTAGGGATTTTTCGTTCTTCTTACGAATTCTGCGATAAGGGATTACTCGAATTTGGGGTAACATTCTTACTTTACCCCCAAAAACGGATTATCAATTTTAGGTACTTTACGGATTACTATTAGATTTTAATTTCAACGATATTCGTATCTTTTCAGCACACAGAGGCTACTGAAACGCGGTTACTGGGCAATGACGCTTTCTGCGTCATTCTGAAAAAACGATTCATAATGACGGAAAACTGCATTTTTTATCATGAGCATACAAACGATTTAATCTTTTGATTTTTAGCAAGATTGCCCATTTTAAGGGCTTTTCAGCAAGAAAATAAGCTTCAGACAGGTGCATTTTCATCGGCAAAAAATTTGCATATTCAAATTTTATTTGTATCTTTGCATCGCTTTTGGGAACGGAGGTTCCACATAAGTTAACTTACCTTTAAAATATTAGATTTCAGGTGCGTTAGTTCAGCTGGTTAGAATACATGCCTGTCACGCATGGGGTCACGGGTTCGAGTCCCGTACGCACCGCAAAAAGGCTTCACTTTTGATAAGTGAAGCCTTTTTGGTTTCTATTAAATTAAACAAAAAATTAGTAACTCATCGTTGCATCTACCCTGTCGGTCCATTCCGGCAGCAAATATCCGTGAACATCTACGCAATGGTCGTGGATTGTCTGTTTTCTGTCACTCTCCTGCTTCATCCACCACTTTGTACATTCTGGATATAGCGTAGTTTTCTTGTTTGCCTTAGATGCAATGCGCTCTTTCTGACCTACAGTGAGCGATACCCACCATGTGTCCAAAACTGAAACCTTTCCCATAAGCTTAATTATTTATGAATAACACTTCACAAATATAGCAAATTCAGTTAAACGAACAAATAAAATGATAAAAAAAGGCTGTCATCCGAATATTTTCAGATGACAGCCTTCTATAAAATATAGAAAAATCAAATCGTCCTTTTACTACAAGGAACGAAGATCTTTACTTCTCATGTCGAGCAAAGCCCTCGATAATCAAGTCTTTGGTCTGCTGAATATGTGCACGGCTTGAAGCTCCAAACAATACGCTCTCGATCTTAGGGAAGCGTGTAACGTATTCCATAGCCTCATCCGGCTTCAAAGCACCTGCAGCCAAGCATTGCATTGCCATAGGACGGAATTTTCTGTCTGAATTGAGGTATTCCTCATATTCCTGAATGCTTCCTGACATACGGAAGCCTATCTTGTTGATAGATGAACAAATTATTGGATTCTCGATGCCCAAACGCTCGCACAAATCAACCATGCGAGGCATATTCATTGTAATGAAGCCAGGTTCAGCATTATATTTCTTCTTGACATATTTCGCATACGCCACGAATATTTCATCCATCCCCAAGCCCATGAGCAAATCGACAATCACATTCTGCAAGAATATTACAGGTGTGTTAAGACCATCGAACATCTTCATCTCAGCATCAATCAGAAGTTCCATCAATGCAGGGAAATCCTTACGCATAAATGCGAGTCCGGCCTTGCCTGTTACAGCCAAAATGTTTCCAGGGATATAAGCCTTCAGCGTGCCTAAAATGCCAAGTTCGGTAACTGCATTAGCATACTTGTGCGCATACGGCATACATGGATGAAACTTGAAATCCTTGTATTCTTCCTTATGCTCGCGCATATAGTTGCAGATGTTATATATACGGTCGTGCGTAGTACACATAAATGTATTTATGCCACATGCTCTTGCGTTGTCAAGCACATCAATAATAGCCTTGTCTTCCTTAAAACGGATTGCCTGTGCCCTACTTCTCTCATCCGACAAGTGATTAACGGCAAAGAACTGATTATCTCCCAGAATAACTTTATCCATAGTTTACAACGATTTAGTTTTTTATATTACACATTACAGAAGTTCTGCATCTTTCTCCATCTTTGCAATGATATAATCTGTCTGCAAAGCCGATTCGAAAGAATTTCTGTCATCAATCTCTCCAGTCTCAATACCGTGTATGAAAGCTGCAGTCTCAGCAGTATATTCCTCTCCCCGAAGGTTAAAGTCGACCATAGGAGTGCAATCTGTAATATATTTAAAGTTCCATCCATGTTTCAGTCCATATTCAGGTTTGTCTTCCTTTACATAAATCTTCAGAGTTGTAGCATCAGCCTCAAGTTTTCCCTTATCTCCCTGAATCTTCAGACTCGTTGTCATCTTGCGCACTGTATCATCGCTCCAGTTTACGCTAATCTGTCCCTTCAGTCCGTTTGCAAGATAAAGTGAACCATATACAGCATCATCCACCTCAGAAGAGAAAATAGAAGGCATCTGAGTTCCACGACAATCTACAATATTACTGCCACAAATGTAATTTATAAGGTTAAGAACATGGGCAGCATAGTCTTCTATACAGCCACCGCCGTTCTTCTTATCGCTTCGCCATGTACCACCTTTTGATTTCAACACAACAGGACCATAGGCCTCGCCCATAAAGTGGAAAGGCTTACCTATTACGCCTTCGGCCAATAGACGTTTCATTTCGTTAAATGTGCCGATGTATCTGTTGTGATAACCAACTTGGTTAACCAAGCCTTTGGCTTTGGCCATCTGAACCATTTTCTCGCCTTGTTCAATAGTCAAGGCAAAAGGTTTCTCACAGAATACATGACAACCTTTCTCCATAGCATACATTACCATATCATAATGCAGTTTTGTTGGAGTTACCACATATACACAGTCTGGCTTCTGTTCATCAATCATCTTCTTATAGTCAGTGTACATCTGGATTTTAGTCAGTTTTTTAAAAGCACTCTGCAACAGACTATCCATATCACAAGCGGCCACCAACTCCACGTTTGGCAGACCTCCAAGGATTGCAGCATGGCTCATTCCCATCTTTCCCAATCCTATAATTGCAGCTTTAATCATAAAATATATTTTCTTATTGTATACGATAAAGGAACCATAGCTTAAAACGGCTCGCAAGATATACAAAATTTTCTTACAAAAAAAATTGTTATTACTTTTTTTTCAAATTAAGTATGTTAATTGTAACAATACTATCGGACTCTGTTTATTATCTACCAATAACAAACATACTAAGCCATTTATTTTTCCTGACAATATATTTGGAAAGAATAATTGGTATTACGCACCCCAACACAGATACAAAAACAAGCCACAAATAGTATGGAACATAATTTGAGAAGTGAAAGTTTATGTACAGCACTCTTAATGGTATCACTGTCAACATCGACAATATATAAATATCCATACAATAAAGTCCTAATGTCTTCGCCGCGTTATGAATAACATTCTCTCCAGTCTCAGAAATTCGTATTCCCAAATAGAACATCATTATAATTCCGCTTAGCGTAATAACATATTCTTTAAAAGGGAAATATGCAACAAAACGCAAGCATGTAAGCACTACAAAAGCAAGTATTCCAATAACAGCTTTGTTCAAATTAGATTTCACCACATCATAGTAATTGGCAAGAACACCTCCTAATGCGAACCAAACAAAATCATGAAACACATGCTTTATTTGTCCAATCATCCAACTACTGTCAATAAAAGATATTACAGCCATCAACACAGACAATATCAATAAGCCATACGTTCCTATTTTCCTAAAAACAACACATATTAAAGACATTACAAACAATACCCAAAGAAACCAACATCCATTTGCCGGACTCACTCCCAAAAGCATTTCCACCCAAAAGTTTTGAGACAGCGGGTGGTTGGCATATGAGGCTCCAATTGTTTTAATCAAAATATATAAAATAGAAAAAAACAAATATGGCAGCATTAGCCTATTAAATCTTTTTAAAAGAGTTGCGCCTACTCCCATCTTATGCAATCTGGGAATAAACAAGAAACCTGCAAACAAGAAAAACACAGGCATGTGGAATGAATAAATCCACTTTTCTAAGAAAAATGCGAAAGAATCTTTGCCTACAATCTTCCACCCTATTTCTGCATCGGGAAAAGAATGTCCAATTACAGCAAGCAAAATTGCAAATCCCTTAGTAATATCGATTTCTTCAAAATATTTTTTTTCACCCATTTATTCGTCTCATTATATGAATGTACTGATCTGTTATTGACTCCCAATTGAAACGTTCTTTTATGTCCTTTTGTCCTTCAATTGCGTTTTTCTTCAGAAGTTCAGGATTATCCAATGCCTTCTGAAGAACTTCACGAAGTGCCATGACATTTCCACTCTCAAAAGTTATGGCATTATCCTTGGTAATAAAAGTGTTCTCGCGGATATCACTACAGATAAGCGGAGTTCCGAGTCCCATAACCGTTAGAATCACAGGAGAAAGTCCCTCTATCAACGAAGGCTGGCAATATGCATAGGCATTCTTCATTAGAATATTGGTATCCTCACCATACACATATCCCGGACAAATGATTCTCGAATCTGATGTAGTCTTAATTTTGCTCTCGTATTCATTAGGATTTGGAGAGCCGCCAATCATAACCAACTTCTTGTCTGTCTTCAGTCCTTCAAAAGCCTCTTTGAGCAGATGCAATCCTTTGTCAGGAATGAAACGACCTACAAACAGGAAATATTCTCCTTTTTTCAACGATAGTTTGTCAAGAATGTCCGTATTATCAGACGGTTCAGGAACTTCACTGCCGTATGGAATAAAATCATAGGTCTTGTTATATTTCTTTTCGTAATACTCCTTTGTGTATACATTGTCGAACACAACAGCATTTGGGATATGAGCTGTCAGATAGTTAGAAAACAGATAATACAATTTCCCATACCATGGCCATTTATCGCGCTTCCAGTCCATTGCGAACTGGCTTACGACAACTTTCTTTCCTGCCAATCTAAGAAACAAAGCCCACAAACTGTTTGCTCCACTGTGCAGATGTACAACATCGGCTGTATCGTGAACAATAACGTCCCATGTACACTTACAAGAATGTAAAAGACTGTCAAAACCAGCCTTGCTAACAGTCTTGAATGGCTTTAGGCGTATTCCCTCGTATTCCAGATTCTTGTCTTCGCGCGTTTCGTTCGGATATATACGCGTATATGCCAAAAGAGAATATCCTCTCTTTACGATACGAGGATATAACTCAACTGCAAATTTATCACTACCTGCGCCACCAGCTCTTGGCGGAATATCACGAAAACCGCCAAATGCTGCAATACGCATTTTTTTCTTTTCTTCCATAAAAATTCTCTTCAGATTCTCTAGAAACCGAAGACTAATCTAAATATCCCTTATAATAATTATCAATATATTCTTTCAAAGAAACCTTCCAGTCTCTCATTGCGCTCACCCCACGCAGATTTAACTTGCGAGTCCAAAGGCGTTCACATGCAGGACGAGGAGCAAAGTAATCCTTGGCAAAATATTCTGACGTTACGACATTTATCTTTACTTTATCTTCCCAATTAAGACATTTCAAAAGTTCCTGTGCAACCTCAAGTCTGCTTGTCTGTCCACCGCATACACAATTATACAACCCCCAGTACTCTTTCTGTATCAAATTCTTGACTGTCTTTGCAAAATCCTGTGTGTATGTTGGAGTTCCGTCCTTGTCGTTCACAATAAAAAGTTCTTTCTTTCCTTCTTTCAACTGTTTCATCAGTTTCTGAATGAACTTTTTATCCTTTGAAGGACCAGCTCCCATCATCCAGCCTGCACGACAAACAAGATAACGCTTTGCATTTTCGACAACAAAACGCTCGCCCATATACTTGGAACGTGCATAAGCGCCCAACGGATTTGGCATATCCCAATCGTCGTATAACTGCTTCTTGCCATCAAAAATTCCGGCAGTGCTAATATATAACAATGGTATGTCCAATTCGTTGGCTATATATACAGCATTCTCAACACACAACGTGTTAGTCAGATATGTCTCGTCAGCATTATTCTCGCACCACTCCAAATCTGTATAAGCGCCCAAATGAAACAGATAGTCAGGCTTAAAATCCATGACATCCTTCTTGTAGGCCTCGAAGTCGCGAAAATCGAGAAATGAAAGCCAATCGGCATTTACATCCTTATCGGTACACTTAATCTCGTAATCACCCTTGAACTGCTGGTAAAAAGCCTCACCCAACATTCCGCCACAACCAGCTATATAAATTTTCTTTTTTGCCATAGTATATATTTTTTTACATTAATCCCAATCTAATGTTGCAACCCACTCGGCAGTCTTTCTGACTGCATCGTCAAAGTTCCACTTAGGCTGATAGCCTGTATCTCTATAGAGTTTTGTAACATCAACACTTGTATAGTCAACATGAAAATCCTCGTGATAAGTGCCCAAACGGATCTCTGCATCAGGACATATTATATCGCGAACACGCGCTACAATATCCTTCAAAGGCAATCGTAAATTGCTGCCAATATAGTAAACAGAGTCTGGCAAGCCCTTCTCTCCTGCCAAGACAAGAGCAGAAAGAGTATCATCGATGTAATTCCAGTCGTACAAATGTATGCCTTCAGTCAAGTCTAGCGATTCTCCCTTAAGCAACTTGTGCACGAACAAGTTTGTAGAGCGGCGTGAACAATCGCCCACACCAAACGTGTTTGCAAAGGCCACGCTTAAGAATGGTATACCTCTCTGAGCTGCTGTTGCATGAGCCAACACACGGGCAGCCTGCTTTGCCGCACCATATACATTACAATGTGCTCCTGCTGTATGGCTAAGTGTTTCTTTCTCGCTTACCATATATTCAGAGAATGATGTAGAGAAGAGAAATCTCTTGCATCCCATCTTTGCTGCCTCATTAACAGCATCGCACAACGGCTTTATATTCTGCGACTGAGCAACATAGTCGTTTGTAGCCTTTCCATATCCGCCCCATGCCAGATAATAAAAGATATCGATATCCTTTACATCTGTCATTGTTGATATTTTATCAAAATCTTCAAAACCAACCTTTATTATTTCAAGATTCTCAAACTTTTTATACTGTTCTATTTTCTCAGGATGAGGTACAATGGCAACAACATGTGCTCCTTCCTGCAAATAATGTCTGAGCAAGTGCTGGCCAATGAAGCCAGATGCTCCTGTGATTGCTATCTTTTTCATTGTTTAATGAGTTTTATTATAAGAACTCCTTATAAAAATTTATCAATCTGTTATAATAGTCTTCCCTGTCAAAATGCTTATGCGCAAAATCCAATGCTTTCCTACGCATCTGTAAATACTCGTCTCTAGACAAAGCATCAGCCTTTGATATTACACTTCGCAACTCTGCAACATCACCCCACTTAAAACTAAATCCTGTTTCGCCATCGACAATAATCTCCGGAATTCCGCCGATTCTCGAACCTATAACAGGAGTTGAAGCCGAATAAGCCTCGATTATTGTCATAGGGTTATTCTCATACCACTCGGACGGAACGATTATAAAATAAGCATTTTTTACCAACGACTTTAATTCATCTCCTTGCTTATAGCCTAAGAATTCAACATTCTTTATATTATTTTCGGCTACAAAATTTTTCAAAAGGACTTCTTCCGAACCTGTTCCGACAATTTTCAGTTGTACATTATTCAAATCCTTAACTGCATTCAGGAGAGTGTGTACACCTTTCTCCTTAGACAAGCGTCCAAAGTACAAAATATATTTTTCACCAGAAGGTATATTCCGTTCAGCATCTATACCTTCTGAAAAGTTGTACATTACTACGGTCTTTCTGTCCTTCAGGAAAGGCATATACGGTTCATGCTTCTCTTTTGCAAAATTGCTTACAAAAAGGAAACCGTCAATTTTCTCAGGCGCATGAAGTACTTTGTTTCGGAAATAAATCTCGGCCGTCATCATAAGGCTCATTGAATAACTATCCTTACAACACTTATTTGTAATACATTTCCAAAACTTATGTCCGTCGCACTCTTCACAAATATTTCCTTTGCCATTCTTGAATACGTACGCAGGACAAACCATTCTGTAGTCGTGAACCGTCATTATGACTGGTACGTTGTACTTCTTTAAAACATCAAGAATAGATGGAGAAATATTGCCCCACATCAAATGAATCTGGGCGATGTCAGGATGCTCAACCTCAATCAACTGTCCGATTTTCTTTGCCGCCTCGGTATGGTAGAAATATGAAGCCACATTTTTCAGAGGCCTCAACAAGCCTGTTCTCGACTCCCTTGATGGCGCAAAATAAGATGAGTATTCAGAATCAAAATTCTCGTCCCAGCATAGCGAAAAGAAAACGACATCATGGCCGTGCTCCTTCAACAACTCGGCCGTATTGAACATCACTTTTTCTGCTCCGCCCAAAATATGATGATAAGCGTCTATCTGTAGTATTTTCATTATCTGGCGAACTTGCCTAAAAACAATATTGATAGATTGTTTTTACATTTGTGATACAGACATAATCTCTTTTATCTCCTCCGGATCAAGCAATGGTTTCATATCTTCCAGAGGTCTAGAAGCCATCTGTCCTTCAGGTGTCTTATAATTAGCCTGTCTAGGAACAATTGGTTGGTCTGGATCTACAATCACATTTACCAGCACAGGTCCGTCATAGGCAAAAGCTTCCTTTATGACATCGTTCATTGATTCATGGTTACATATCTCGTATGTCTTTATACCATAAGCTTCAGCAACGCGCTTTATGCTACCAACTGTTAAGCCAGACTCAGGACTGCATCCCATATAATGTTTGTCGAAGACATTTGTCTGAGTATTTCTAACTGTCGAATAACCTCGGTTATCCAAAATGAATATCTTTAATGGCAGATTGTCCCTCTTAACAACTTCCAGTTCCTGAATATTCATCACAAAACCGCCATCGCCATTCACACAAACGACACGTTTACCTGTGGCATAGGCGCCTCCGATAGCAGCAGGAAGTCCATTACCCATTGAAGACAGACCTTTTGTAACATAGACTCCTTGTCCCTTCTTAACCTTAAATGCCTGTATGGCTGCATCAACACATGTTCCAGCTCGACCTCCAACATAGATGTCACTCTCGGTCATTTGCGAAGAAACTGCATCCATAAGGTAATATGAATTAACAAATTTTGAATTCTTTAGCCATTCTGGATTAAGCGACGGATACTTCTGATTCCATGACTTACATATAGAAATCCAGTCTGTAGTATCACCTATCTGAATATCAGTTCTTGCGCTCAATTTGTTGATGAAATCTCCAGCATCGCATCTTACCTTCAGATAAGGATGCAATGTTGGTTTGTCAAGCTCTGCCTGATCAATATCTACCATCACATGCTTTGCATTCTTAGCATATCCTGCAAAATTGAAACCTGTCTGCAATAAAGCAAGACGAGTACCAATGGTTATCAGAACGTCGGCGTTCTGAAGAACGAAATTAGCAGCTCTTTGACCAACGGCTCCCGGACGTCCCATATACAGAGGATGGTCATTTTCCAAGATATCCATTCCGTTCCAATGACATAAGGTTGGAATATTCAGTCTTTCGGCTAACTCGCGGAAACTCTGCTTGGCTTTTGCAATAGAAACTCCGGCTCCGACATAGAATACAGGTCTTTTTGCATTATTCAATAGAGATACGACCTCGTCGATAGTCTTTTCAGAACAAGAATAATCATTCTTTTGAGGAATGTATGATCGTAATTCTTCTGGATTTACCTTACATGCCTGAACATCTACAGGAATATCTAACAAAACAGGACCCGGTCGACCTTCCTGTGCAATTGACACAGCCTTTTCAAGTTCAAATCTAATATCTTCAGGGTTCAACACCTGCACGCTGTACTTGGTTACAGGTTTAGCCATCTCTACAATACGAACTTCCTGAACGCCCAATTGTCTCAAGTTGGGATCTTGTGCAATATCAGCTCTTTTTACCTGACCTGTTATTACAAGAAGAGGAGTTGATTCTATCCATGCACATGCTACGCCTGTCAATGTATTTGTTGCACCTGGACCGCATGTTACACAAGCAACTCCCAAGTTGTTGGTGATTCTAGCATATGACTCGGCTGCAAATGCACAAGCTTGTTCATGAAGCATCCAAACCGGTTTTAGTCGTTTGGAATAGCCAATAGAATCGTTGATATGCATAGCCATACCGCCCGGAAGCATGAATACATGCTTCACGCCACAGTTCTCCAAGAAATCAACAATATAATCTGAAACCTTTATTTTCATTTCCATCTTGCGTCAATATCTGATATATCAATTGTATCCTTTATTTGGTAATAATAATCATAAACCTGCTTCACGGCTTCCTCTATAGGAGTAAAACGTACAGAAAACTCACTCTTTATTCTGTCGTTTGACGCAGTGTATTCCAAGTTTAATCCTGGATTGTTTATTTCTAGTTCTTGATTTTTGCCTGTCAAATCAATAATAATCTTCGCAATATCAGAAAGAAGATAATTCTGATCCATGACTATATTATAGTCATGATAATTAAGATTATTACTGAGAGCATAATCGAGAAGCGGCAAAATATCACTAATATCCACAAAACTAAAACGACAATCCTGTCGTAATTTTACAGGAAGTCCCTTGATAGACTTTACGCAGAGATTAGATATCACATTCTTGGTGAAACGCTCGTACTTGTTAATCGTGCCAAAAAGCCTAAAGTTGTAGATATTACGGCTTGTCCTTGCAAAATCATTCATTATATACTTTGCAAGGCCATATTTATTTTTAGGAATGCTTCTTCCGAAGTCATCTTCAGAAACATTAACTATTGGTTGACTCTTATCAAACTCCGCTCCGCTGCCAAAATAAATCATTTTTTCAAATTTGTCACTTTGTGCAGCTAATGAATAGAACATTCGCAGATTACTCTCCAGTTCCTCATCAACAAAATGAGACTTGTCTACCGATGTGGGACGAAATGTGGCACAATGGATAACATAGTCTATCTTGTTTTGAGTAAAATAAAAGGCAACGCTTGCATCATTTGTCAAGTCTAAGTCCCTGCTTCCGGGCGTAAACAGAACGTACTTATCGGCAAAGTACTCTTTTATCAACCTTCCAGTAATTCCATTAGGCCCAGCACCTGTTATAAGCAGTTTTTTCATTACTTTAAGAACTCATTTATTTCATCAATACAGATGTCATAGACATCCTCGTTCTTATATCTCTTGTACCAACTTGATGTCAATACAGCACAACGCTTGGCGTCCAAGCGAGGCTTCCAGCCAAGGCGTGTCTTGGCCTTGGTGATATCGAGCATCAGCAAGTTGGCCTCGTGAAGCGCATTAGGGTCTGACACATCCTTCAGTTCTCCGAAACCGAAGTTTTCGACCATAGCCGTAGCAACATCCCAAACATTTAAGACACTCTCCTGCTCTGGTCCGAAGTTCCAGCCTTCGCAATATTCTGTAGGATTTTCCCACATTTTCTGGGCTAGAAGCATATAACCACTCAGAGGTTCAAGAACATGCTCCCAAGGACGTACGGCTTTAGGACTGCGAATCTCAATAGGCTTTCCTGCCTCCAAGGCACGGATACAATCTGGGATGATGCGGTCTTTAGACCAATCGCCACCGCCTATCACGTTTCCGGCACGAACACTTGCCAAACTTACATGATGTTTCTTTCCATAATCTTCGGGATTAAAGAAACTGCGTCTCCAACTCTGAATGGCAATCTCGCAAGCTCCCTTACTGCTGGAATAAGGATCGTAACCACCAAATGGGTCGTTCTCCTTATAGCCAGTCATTTGTTCTTTATTGTCGTAGCATTTATCAGTGGTAATCATCACACCAACCTTTACGCTTTGCGTTGCACGGATGGCTTCCATAATATTGATGGTTCCCATCACGTTGGTCTGATAAGTTTCTACAGGAATCTCATAGCTTAGACGAACCAAAGGCTGTGCAGCAAGATGAAAAACAATCTCAGGCTGATATTCGTTGAATATTTGCTTCATCTTCTCTCCATCACGGATATCGGCACGGATATCGGCCTTTATTTTCTGCCCGATGCCAGAAAGGACAAAATTATCCTTCTCTGAGTATGGTTCAAGTCCAACGCCTACCACCTCAGCACCAAGTTCATGAAGCCAGATAGACAGCCAACTGCCCTTAAAACCAGTGTGGCCAGTTACAAGAACGCGTTTGCCCTTATAGAAGTTATTAAAAATATCAATCATACAAATTATATTTGAGGTACAACACGTTCCCACTTCTTCCACGGAGCATTACCTGCTTGCAGTAATCTCTCAAGCATATTCTTTTCACGGATGTTGTCCATGCACTGCCAAAAACCTTCGTGAATGTATGACATTAGTTCTCCATTAGCAACCAGCGTCTCAAGCGGCTTGCGCTCAAAAATACAGTCGTCACCGTCAAGCAAATCAAAAACAGATGGTTCAAGAACCATATAGCCGGCATTTATCGGAGAGCCATCCACCTGATTCTTCTCTCGAAACGCCTTAACTGCACCATTCTTGATATCCAAAACACCCTTTTCCTGCATCATCTTAACAGCTGTCAAAGTTGCGGTCTTGCCATGGCTTTTATGGAATTCCAAAAGTTTGTTGATGTCAACATCACAAACACCATCGCCATAGGTCATCATAAAAGTCTCGTTTCCGACGTACTCTTGCACTCGCTTGATGCGTCCACCAGTCATGGTATTATAACCTGTATCTACCACAGTAACTTTCCATGGTTCAAGTTTGCTTTGATGCACTGTCATCTCGTTCTTTCCGTCACGAAAATCAAAACTCACATCACTGTTGTGCAAGAAATAGTTTGCAAACCATTCTTTTATATACTCCTGCTTATATCCGGCACAAACAATGAATTCATTATGTCCGTAGTAGGCATACTCCTTCATAATGTGCCACAGAATAGGCATTCCACCTATTTCGATCATGGGCTTTGGCTTAAACACCGACTCCTCAGAAATGCGGGAGCCAAAACCACCAGCTAACAATACAACTTTCATATATTTCCGTTTTCCATAAATTCAGCAACAATTGCTGCCATTGTATCCTTTTCTCTTGGACTCTAATCTGTTATTTGTAAGAGCGTTAGTTTTTTATCATCATGTCCAACAGTTTTATTGAACGTTCACGCTCATTAGCAATAATTTCGTTAACTTGATTATAGTCAATCTCACGTTCTACCACTGAAAAATCACTCAAGTCTGTAATGATTCGATCCTCCATATGTGTCATTTCAAGAATGCTCTTTATTCTCGTTCCCGTACCATCATTCGGTAGAATTACCGAGAATTTCTTATTGAACAAAATTGCAAACACCGTTCCATGAAAAGAATCAGTAACAAAATACTTGCAATGTTTTATAGTCTTGATGTAATCTTTTATTTCTGGAGCAAAGATTTTATCGCCTCCCGAAATCAGATGATGCCATGTCGCTGACATTGTTGCATATCTTATATTCCTGTTTTTAGAGAAGTTCTTAACATACTTTCTCAACTCGGGATTGTTGTGCAAATAGTACACTAACAATTTGTCATCACATGCAGTATTATCATTCTTTTCTTCAATAAATTCGTTCCACTCTGTCATTGTCAATAACAAAACAGGGTCTAGCACCACTCCAAGACAATCTATTCCCATCTTGTTAAGCAAATCGACAGCCGTATTTTCTCTGACTGTTATATGACTATATTGCTTCAGCCATTTTGTATATTTATCAAAATACTTTTCGTCAATATCTGTTTTTCCAAAGCTTGCAGAATATGCAATTTTCTTCCCCTCCTTTACAAAAGGTAAGAAATATGTTTCATCATATCTGTCTATTCCCCAAACTTGGTCACTTCCAGTAACGAAGCAATCAGCCTTCAAGCCAACTATCTCATTACAAGAATAATACGCATTCGTCAGTTTCAAATAACGTCCACGCATTTGTTCGAACTTCTTTTCCACATTACGATGCTCGAAACTGATAAAGAATGCTCGCAACACACTGAAAAAAACGTTTTTTATTCCTGAACTTAATTTAATCTGTCTTAACAAATTCCTTAAAGAATATGCACTCTGACGTCTATAATCTATGATATATGCATTATGTCCTAATTTCTCAAGGATTCTGATTGTTGCAAATGCCTGCAACACAGAACCATAATTAATCGGGGCATGTCTTGTTATTACTTTTATTTCCATATGATCAGAACAAGCGATTTATAACTTTATAAAATAATTTTGGCATCCTTGGCAACGATGTCAGGATTCGTTCCAAAAGTAATCTTTTTCTGACAATATCATCGCCTTTCTTCCTTAAATCATCACTTACAGCCTCTCCTCTGAAATAAGGAATGAACTTATTTTTCTCGTTAAGCACACTTATTGACAAAGCAGGGGTTACATCAGATACACTTTTCGCGTTATAATCAAGATAAGAAGACAATGCTTGCAGCAGAATTTGTCCACCTTCCGAATTTACAGAAAAGAGGCTTTGACCTGATTTTCTGTCTACATTAAGCCACCACGGATCCATTACTGTTATATCTGTGTCTTCTCCGTAAGGATTACCACAAATATGACATCCGGGAACACACCACAGTTTTTTTCCAAATGGTAATGTAGCAGCTTTCTCCCACGGTATTTTTTTATCATTAAACTTACATCTTCCCGGCCACCCGTTGCCACGATACTCAACAACCCTCAAATCGTCAATATTTCTTAGCTTCTCGCCAGCCATTTTTGCAATAAAGCGTGTTGAATCGAAAGTCTTCTGCTGCTTACAGAAAATACAGATGCTATACAATTCAGAACATTGCTTTCTTGCATATTTTGACAGAGCCGACAACTGACAAGCTGTTCCTATAATCAGAAGTCTCTTACAATCACGGATCTGTTCCATATTCAAATTTAACGGTACTGAATGATATACAGAATTGGGAATGTCAGTATAATCTGGGATGTCTGCAGAGGTGAATAAATGTCCCTCAGCAAAAGGGTATTTGTTTGTCTTTCTTAACGTATAAACCCCATCAAAAAAGCCAGACTTCAAGCCTTCTACAATTATTGTTTTAACAACTCCTCCCGAAGTAGATTTGGTTCTTACTACATCATCCTTACTATGCCCCAAATAAAAACTGCGAGAGTTTATCAATCCGTTTATATCATCAACTTGCGTATCTTTATTAGCAGGACATATGTTATAGCAATGTCCACACTTTACGCATCTGTCCTGATTTATCGTTATGTCAAGCAAACCTGTATTACTGTTCGTACCCCACTCTATTGCATTCTTCTTGCAAACAGAAATACACGAACCGCACTGCTGACATCTTGTTAAGTCTACCTGGATTTTATCTGACGCCCTAACTATCATGAAAATCTGTTACTTTGTGTTCAACGCTTCTTTCAGATAGTTCCACATTCTGTTTCTGTACACATCCAACTTCTCATACACATCAGTCCATGCTATAGGCTCGTCGATAATAGCGGCAATGTCCGAGTCTGCATTAACTCGTCTTTTCTGAAGTCCTAAGTTTCCACAAACAGTATCAATACGTGAATTCTTTGACGCACCAGATGATACAGAATAGCGGTTTAGTATCACAAATTTTTTCTGATTTATAATGCTAAACGCACATCCGTGGAAAGAGTCTGTAACAATGTATTCTGCCCCACGAATAATATTAAGAAATTTATTCGGATCGACATCAAAAGGAGTTATATCACCGAAATCTTCATCACACTCAACGTACTGATCCAAGAATTTCAGAAATACGACCTTCATATTCTTCTGCTTTGCAAATTTCTTTACAGCCTCACGATGACTGCTGTTGGCTCCCAGGAAATAACAGAATATATAAGGTTCGTCATATATCTTTTCAACTGGGACCATTTCAGCCCATTGTTCCTTGTCAAAACCGAACACAGGATCCATCAAAACAGGAACGTCTCTACCGGTCAGTTCTTTTACAATCTCTGCGCCTCGGTTTTCACGACAACTGACATATTCTATTCTGTTGATATACCGAGCTGTCCCCTTCTTCTGATAAGAAGGTATATTGTCAACTCCAAAACTTGATGCGAATGAAACCTTGCGCACATTATCAGGAACGAACATCAAGTTGTAAAAATCTGTTCCATATCCCGATGGCGACCACAACTGATCGCTGCATGTCATAACAGCGTCGAATTTCTTCGCAATATTTTGAATATCCTTGAAATAGGCTCCATAGACATCGTATCTGTCAAAATGATTTTCATCATATTTTTTGAAAATATCACTACGCAGTTTCAAAAGAGGAGTCCATTTCGGATGTTTCTTGTAAATCCTGTTACGACTCCAGTTCTCAATCAAATCCTGGCGAAAACTGGAACAAAGAAAAAATTTAGGCAAAGATTTTATTTTGAACCACAGACCTGCTCTTCCATAATGAATCACCCTACACTCATGACCCAAATTTTCAGTCATACGTATAGTTGCCAGTGCCTGCAACTTACTACCGTAATTAGCATTTTCACATTTTATACACAAACCAATCATATCCAAATTACTTTCCTTTATTTATTATTTCCAAAGCCCACCAGATTTTCTTGTGTCTGCCAATGAATCTTTGTGCATGACACACTAAAACTGCAATATAATCTTTTAACATTGGTTTTTCAAATTCTTTATCATAAACAGGAGTTTTCCTGCCTATCATTTTATCCATCACAACCACAACTGCAGCTTTTCGTTTCTTTGGATACAACATGACCTTCTGGCTTTCGTTGAGCGTATGTGCATCCAGCTCATCCATTTTTATATATCCTTCGTCAGCAGCCGTTCTGAATAAATTTTCCCAATATTCACTTCTTGTAATCCAAGAACTTATTCCAATTTTATCATCAGAATAAGGCTTTATATGAATGTCACCAAAGCACACATCTCCAAGTTCGCCATAATGGTCGATACATGACAAACAACGATGCGGTTTGAAGAAACTACGCAACAGTGGTCCGTAGAATGTTGTAAACGGCACTTTGACATGCTTTTCGGAAGAACCATCAACAGTATCTATTGTTAAATATCCAAGGCAACCGTTATCGCGGTACTGGAAATTATTTATATTCTCTCTGACAACACCATAGTGTTTGAAAATATAATCTTGAGAATAAAAATTTCTTCCCGAAGAACAATATATTGCAAAATATCCGACAATCTTTTCACGGAATTTACGATCTATTGATGCGCGTTTTCTCAAGCCTTGGATATGGCAAGGAACACCAACTATTACGTATCTGTTTCCTTCGTCCTTGATGATTTCGTTTCCGATTTTATTGAGTGCTACAGGACAATACTTGGAACTGCGCGCAGCAATAACATCTTCACGAGTCTTTGCTATATAAGAGTATGGCGTAATTTTGTCTTTGTCAAACCCGGTTACAACAGCACCATCTATAATCTTATTCTCCAATAAAAATATCAGGAACTGACTAACCATACCACCACTTGCCGAATGATATCGAATATCTTCGTCAAGACTACACCCTGTATGCAGTCCGACATAGCGTCCTATATATTTATCTTCTTTTACCGATTCCTCAACAAATAAATCCTTCGCCCGCTGTGTTAAGTCACACCCTACTCCCGGACATACCTTCAGACACCTACTGCATTTATCACCCAAACACAAACTTTCGTCTATTACTGGCTTGTACTCTCCATCTATACGCTTGATGGTTATGGCTGATTTAAGGGTAGTTCTATAAATTCGTATATTTGAGTTTATGCTGTTCCTTTGGGGTC
>R24__coassemble_400_pt1 | contig 29877 bp, 28 predicted proteins | sample R24__metabat2_low_PE_011 | metagenome-assembled genome bin R24 | reverse complement strand
CAAGCTATGGTTTTGTAAATTACATTGATGTATAAGACCTTAAATAATATGTATAACACACATAATTAAGATGTTACAGATGTATAAAAAGTCATTTTATCCCAATTTTACAAGCAATATAAACCAAAATGAATAATTTACAAGTATTTAGCACTTAAAACAGACTAATAAAACAGATTATTTCAATATAATTCAGCGAATTACAAGCGTCGAAAAAATATGCATAAATATAAATTTACTTATGTTTATTAATGTAAATTAATATAAAAGCTTAATGCATTTTACATTTGTAATATTACAAAAAGTGCGATTCAATTCTTTATTATTTACATTTGTTAATTGTATAAACATTTAACAAATGTAAATAACACTATTACAACTTTACAAACATAAATTCAAATAATCAAAACTCATCAGATTATTAAAATTTTGAAAAATCCGAACCAACGTTCATTCCGACTTCAAATTTTAAAATCTCATGCATGTTGAATTTACAGAAATCCGTTACAGAATAGTATTTTAAGCACATTTTTAGCCACCTATCCAAATCCTCAAAATAGACTAAAACAGAATCATTTTTAAGCAGAATTTACGACTTCCCCACCATAAATCATCCCGAAAATCACATTTTCGGAGCACAGAAATACAGATTTTACATTTGTTCAACCCTTCAGAACGAACAAAAGAAAAATCTCTGCCAATATTCATCAAAATACAGGCAGAGATTCTTGTTCGGATTTTTCCCCGAAATAGAAATTACGAAATTTTACACTAAGATAACGACACCAAAAACTAATGCAGAATATAATAAACAAGTTCGCGCAGAAGGTCGGAATCTGAAGCACCACCATTCCCTATGCCTTTCGATTTTGCATCCGTTGCCCTCAAGCCACCAATTATATTCATACACTTAACACCGTTGAAAACCCTCATCCCTTTCAGGTATGGTTCTACCCTATATCGTATCTGACCGGGTGCACCCTTAATGTCCAGAAATTGTGCAATTCCGGCTTCAGTTTTTTGCGGCGCATAATAGGCAACCATCAAATTTGAGAAGTACGAATACAGTGCTCCGATTGTAAGAACCAACGGATTGGATTTCGGATTAGCCTCGAAATAGTTTACAATTCTGTTAGCCTTCAATACATCTTTATTAATGAGAGCATCACGCAGTTCAAAGACGTTAAATTCCTTGCTTATGCCAATGTTCTTTTCTACATCTTCGAGACGAATAATATTTCTGCCAGACGGCATTGTCAATGCAAGTTTTTCAATCTCGCCGTCCATGCGGTTAAGGTCATTTCCAACATATTCGCACATCAGATTCAGAGCCTGCGCATCAATCTGAACCTTGCGACGCTGACAGCATCCCTTCACAAAATCGGGAAGTTGATTGTCGTAGAGTTTCCTTGATTCATACAGCACGCCAACCTTTGCAATTATCGGAGCCAGTTTCTTTCTTCTGTCCAAACTCTTACCCTTCATGCACACAATAAGAACAGTGCTTGGCATTGGCTTTTGCAGATAAAATTCGAGAGCTTCGATATCCTTAACATTCTGGGCTTCGCGAAGCACGACCACCTGCCGTTCTGCCATCATCGGATAGCGTTTGCAGGCGTTTATAACATCGCCAATCTGAGTTTCCTGCGTGCCATAGACGATGGTGAGATTAAATTCCCTGTCCTCTGGCTTCTGCGCCACATCCATTATATAGTCGGAGATGCGGTCGATATAGTAAGGCTCTTCACCCATCAGAAAATAGATTGGCGCAAAGTTGCCGTCTTTAACATCCTTTATTATTTCTTGATATGTTATATCCTTTGCCATTTTGTAATTTATGCGTATTTTTGCCACGAAAAATTAGAAATGCAAACATACACAAAAAATTCTTATGAAGCAACTCAATCTTCCACCTTTTAAATACAAAGTGATAAAGCAGAACGGCAAGCCTGCGATTTTCGACATCATAAGAAAAAAATATGTGGCACTGACCCCGGAAGAATGGGTAAGACAGCATTTCGTTCACTACCTAATTGAGCACAAGGGCTACCCTGCCGCTCTGATGGCAAACGAGATGGCGATAACGCTTAACGGCATGACACGCCGATGCGATTCGGTCTTGTACGATATAAAAATGCAGCCAAGGATGATTATCGAGTACAAGGCGGCAACCGTGCCGATTACTCAGCAAGTTTTTCAGCAGATATGTTCGTACAACTTTGTTTTAAAAGTAAAATGGCTGATTGTAAGTAACGGTTTACAGCATTATTGTTGTTATTTACATCCTGAGACACAGCAATTTACCTTTGTAAAAGATATTCCTTTTTACGAAGAATTATGACTTTACAGAAGTTTACCTTCAGACAAAATTGCGCATTTTTCGGCTTTTACACTCGAAAAATGCGCGATTTTCTTAAAAAGCCAAATAGCCAGTGAAAAAATTCACCGGCTATTCTCCAATAGTCTAAATCAAGACTAAGGGGACCCAGCTTCGCGGGCTGGTTTCAATGGTCATATCTCCCATGTCCCAAAAATACACCATAATTTTCAGCCAGCAAAATTTTCACAGAAGTTTTTTACTACTTCACAAAAAGCCCCACAACTAAAAAGTCGCGGGGCTTGAATATTTCTTGAAATGAGATAGAATTACTCCTCAGTCTTACGACGACGGATGCTTCTCTTCTTTGGCTTCTCCTCTGATGCCGATGCTGTATCAAGTTTAACACCAGCAAGTTCTGGGTCGATCATGATTCTACCGCAATACTCGCAAACGATAATTTTCTTGCGCATACGGATATCCAACTGACGCTGTGGCGGAATCTTGTTGAAGCAACCACCGCACGCATCACGCTCAACATAAACAATACCAAGACCGTTGCGGCTGTTCTTGCGGATGCGCTTGAAAGCAGTGAGCAGACGAGAGTCGTCGAATGAAGCCTCGAGGTTCTTAGCCTTCTCACGGAGAGACTCCTCCTCGGCCTTAGTCTCGGCAACGATTTCCTCAAGTTCGGTACGCTTTACGTCGAGATCCTTCTCGCGCTCAACAAGAAGCGCGCTGCTTCGGCTAATTTCGTCCTGCTTCTGAGCGATGCTCTGGCCAGCCTCTCTGATTTTCTTCTCGCAAAGTTCAATTTCAAGACCCGTAAACTCAATCTCCTTGTTAAGAGTATCGTACTCACGATTGTTGCGAACATTGTCGAGCTGCGACTTGTAACGGGCAATCATTGCCTCGTTCTCGCCTATGGCATGCTCTTTTTCCTTAATGGCATTGTCCAATGCCTCAATGTCGCTCTGAGCCTTTTCGATACGAGTCTTCAGACCCTCGATTTCATCCTCAAGATCCTGAACCTCAAGAGGAAGTTCACCACGCAAAGTTTTAATTTTGTCAATCTCAGACAACAGTGTCTGCAACTGATACAAGGCTTTCAATCTTGCCTCTACCGACATTTCTGCCTCTTTCTTTTCTCTTGCCATTTTATAAATAAATTACAGGATTAGTGTTTACATTTGTCACAAAGACAGGTACTTTTGTATCCACTTCCTTTATAATTGATGTAAATATTTCTGTCGTAAACTGCTCGCTCTCGTAGTGTCCGAGTGCGCAGAGCATCATTTTGTCGTCGTAGCCGAAATAATCGTGATACTTTATCTCGCCCGTGACGAAGGCATCTGCCCCACTTCTCAACGCATCGCCAATTAAGAACGCGCCGGCTCCTCCGCAGAGGGCAACCTTTCTTATCGTTCCGCCGAAAGCGTTGTGCGCCAGAGCCTTTACGTTGAACGTACGTTTCAGAAATCTCACAAAATCTTCAGCCGAAAGCGGAGTCGAAAGATTTCCAATCAGTCCGTCGCCAGACCCCTCGGCAAAGCGTGGGTTGATAATCTCGCAATCGGCAAGTCCGATTTTTTCGGCCATTTTGTACATCACCCCGTTCTTTGCCGAATCAAGATTTGTATGTGCCGAATAAATAGAGATTCCGTTACGGATTGCCATAGCTATGCAGCGTTCAACATACGTTGTGCCGGTTATGTGCTTCACACCTCTGAAAATCAGCGGATGGTGCGAGATTATTAGGTTGCAGTTTTTCTCAACCGCCTCCCGAATCACGGGTTCGGTCACGTCCAAACACAACAATACCCCTGTAACTTCTTCCGTCTCTGTTAATCCGATTTGCAGGCCGGCATTATCATAGTCTTCCTGCAATGGCAGAGGCGCGAAATTCTCAAGGGCATTCACAATTTCCTTAATTATCATTTATTCGCTCCTTATTTGTAGCGCGCGAAAGCAATAAAGATATTGCCTCCACTTAAATTCGGCGCAAAAGTAACCATTTTATTTTGAAACAACAAATTTTTTTCGCACCATTTAAAAAATAGCATTATCTTTGTGCTCAAAACAACAAAATATGGCTCTTACATATAGCAAAAAGGAAGATGACTTTGCAAAAATAAGCACTTTGAAGTTTAACATTGTTGAAGACACCGTTAAGCCCAAACGTTTTCTGCCAGCCGAGTGGTTTCCGCAGAGCGGCGTTCAGTTAACGTGGCCTAACAAAGATACCGACTGGAACTATATATTGGACGAGGTGGTGGATTGCTACAAAAAGATGGCTTTCAACATAGCCTCGCGCGAGCATCTGCTCATCGTAGCAGCCGACGTCGAGAGTGTACGCTCGGAGCTTAGCGCAACTTTTCCTTCGCACGTTTTTGCAAACATCACTTTTGCCGAAATGCCTATAAACGACACATGGGCAAGAGACCACGGTTTTATAACTGTAATTTCCGACGAATCACCTCTTTTGATGGACTACACCTTCAACGGATGGGGAATGAAATTTGCCGCAAACCTCGACAATCAGATAAACAAGACCTTATATAATAAAGGATTTTTCTGGGGAAAATACTGCAACAATCAGGATTTTGTTCTCGAAGGCGGCTCTATCGAAAGCGACGGATGCGGCACTCTGCTTGTAACAAGCGAATGTCTTCTGTCTGAAAACAGAAACAGCACACTCTCGAAAGAGCAGATTGAAAGCCGACTGAAGCACGACTTCTGCGTTGAGCGCGTACTGTGGCTCGACCACGGCTATCTTAGCGGCGATGACACTGACAGTCATATAGATACGCTTGCACGTCTCTGTCCTAACGATACAATCGCCTACGTTCGATGCACCAACAAAGACGACGAACATTTCGAGGAGCTCAGCAAAATGGAAGAACAGTTGAAGCAGTTCAAGACATCCGAAGGCAATCCATACAGATTGCTCGCACTACCGATGGCTGACGAAATTATATTCGACGGCGAGAGACTTCCGGCAACATACGCCAACTTTCTGATTATCAACAAGGCAGTACTCTACCCTACATATAATCAGCCAGATAATGACGAAAAGGCAAAGGAAGTGCTTCAGCAAGCATTTCCCGAATACGAAATTGTGGGCATAGACTGCACACCTCTTATAAAACAACACGGCTCACTTCATTGTTGCACAATGCAATTTCCGAAGGGAGTTCTGATACAATAAACGAAAGAAAATGAACAAGTTAAAAGTAGGAATAATACAGCAAGCCAATTCTGCAAACGTCGAAGACAATTGCAACCGACTTGCACAACGCATAGCAAAACTTGCACAGCAGGGCGCACAACTCGTTGTTTTGCAAGAACTTCACAACAGCCTGTACTTCTGTCAGACTGAAAATGTCGATTTATTCAATCTGGCATCGCCAATCCCGGGCAAGGATACCGAGTTTTATAGCAAGGTTGCCAAGGAGAACGGCGTGGTGCTGGTAACATCGCTTTTCGAGAAACGCGCTGCCGGACTATACCACAACACAGCCGTTGTTTTCGAGAAGGACGGAAGCATCGCCGGAAAATACCGCAAGATGCACATTCCCGACGACCCGGCATACTACGAGAAATTCTATTTCACCCCAGGCGACTTGGGCTTCCACCCTATCCAGACATCTGTCGGAAAACTCGGCGTGCAGGTATGTTGGGACCAGTGGTATCCGGAGGGAGCAAGACTGATGGCTCTTCAGGGTGCGGAGATTCTGATTTACCCAACTGCCATTGGCTGGGAAAGCAGCGACACCGACGACGAGAAAGCCCGTCAGCGCGAGGCATGGATAACCGTTCAGCGCGGTCACGCCGTAGCCAACGGCCTGCCAGTGATAACCGTAAACCGCGTTGGTCACGAACCTGACCCATCGGGACAGACAAACGGAATCCAATTCTGGGGAAGCAGTTTCGTTGCCGGTCCGCAAGGCGAATTCATCGTTCAGGCATCTTCAAACAAGGAAGAAGACATTCTGACAGAAATCGATCTTGAACGCAGCGAAAACGTAAGAAGATGGTGGCCATTCCTCCGCGACAGGCGCATCGAGGAGTTCACACCTCTTACAAAAAGGTTTATAGACTAACAAAAAGACATTTTATTCTTGAAATAAAACTCAAAATGATAGTCTTAGACAAAATTATCTTACAAAATTATAGCTAAAAATTGAGTATCAAATTACATTTTGTATAAAAAGTAATGCAATTTCGTTACAAAATAGCATCAATCTAAGCAGAATAATTACAAATTAAAAGCAGAACAAGAAAAATTGCAATTAAAAAAGACAGAACAAATCAAGAAATTGAATTAAATTGCTACTTTTGCATCGTAAAAAGTAATTTTTTGATAACGAAACAGAGTTATATGATGATAAAGTTCACCAAGATGCATGGAGCGGGAAACGATTACATTTATGTATACACTCCCGAGAACCAGATAAGCAATCCGTCGCAAACGGCTATCGAATGGAGCAAGCCTCACTTCGGTATAGGTTCAGACGGCCTTATTCTGATTGGTGACAGTGAGATTGCCGATTTCAGTATGCACATTTACAACAACGACGGCTCGGAAGCCATGATGTGCGGAAACGGCGTGAGATGCGTTGCTAAGTTCGTTTACGACAAGGGGCTGACAGACAAGAAAGAAATAACGGTCGAGACTTTGTCTGGAATCAAAAAAATACAAGTTAATACCGACTCTGACAACAAGGTTGTGAGCGGAAGAGTGGATATGGGCGAGCCGATTCTCGAAGACAAGAATCAGCTGGCAACACAAACCGGAAAGATGATTGCCGGAACCGTAAAAACCGACACAAAGGGATACACAGGAACGTTTGTAAGCATGGGCAATCCCCACTTCGTTACATTTGTCGACGACATCGATTCTGTAGATATTGCTTCGGAAGGCAAAATCCTCGAATTCAACCCGTTATTTCCACAGCGATGCAACATCGAGTTTGTACAGGTAATGCCCGACGGCTCGCTGCGAATGAGAGTTTGGGAGCGCGGAAGCGGAATAACCTTCGCCTGCGGAACAGGTGGATGCGCCACAACCGTGGCTGCCGTTCTTAACAAAAAGGCAGGACGAACATCGCACGTTGTAATGGACGGCGGAACGTTGCTCTACGAATGGGACGAGGAATCGAACCACGTTTTCATGACTGGACCGACAACCACAGTTTTCGAAGGAGAAATTGAACTGAAGGCATAAAAACAACGCAAACAAGACAACACATAAAAGAAAATAGGTATATGGCATTAGTTAACGAAAATTTCTTGAAGTTACCACAGAACTACTTGTTCTCTGATATCGCCAAAAAAGTGAACGGATTTAAAATAGCACATCCAAAGGCAAACATAATCCGACTTGGAATTGGCGACGTAACACTGCCGCTTGCACCGGCTGTAATCGAGGCAATGCACAAGGCAACAGACGAACTTGCCGACAAAAAGACATTCCGCGGATACGGTCCTGAGCACGGATACGACTTCCTGCAAGAGGCTATCATCAAGAACGACTTCGCTCCTCGCGGCATTCATCTCGAACCAAACGAGATTTTCATCAACGACGGAGCAAAAAGCGATACAGGCAACATAGGCGACATCCTCGGTCTTGACAACAGCATAGGAGTAACCGACCCAATCTACCCTGTCTACATAGACAGCAACGCCATGTGCGGAAGAGCGGGCGACCTCACCGACGGAAAATGGACTAACATCGTTTACATGCCATGCACCAAGGAAAACAACTTCGTGCCACAGATTCCCGACAAGAGAGTGGACATAATATATCTGTGTTATCCTAACAACCCAACAGGAACGGTCATCACCAAAGCCGAACTGAAAAAATGGGTCGACTACGCTCTGAAAAACGATACGATAATAATGTACGATGCCGCTTACGAGGCATACATTCAGAATCCTGAAATTCCACATTCAATATACGAAATCAGAGGAGCGAAAAAAGTTGCGATAGAGTTCCATTCATACTCAAAGACAGCCGGATTCACTGGCGTACGATGCGGATATACCGTTGTGCCTAACGAACTTACGGCAACGACAATCGACGGCAAGCGAATTCCTCTCAACCAACTTTGGAACCGCCGTCAGTGTACCAAGTTCAACGGAACATCATACATTACACAGCGCGGAGCCGAAGCCACCTACTCTGCCGAAGGCAAGAAGCAGGTTAAGGAAACCATAGACTATTACATGACCAACGCAAAGATTATGCGCGAATCGCTCAGTTCGATAGGTCTGAACGTCTACGGCGGAACGGACGCCCCTTACATCTGGCTCGAAACACCGAACAACATGCCAAGTTGGAAGTTCTTCGAGTCGATGCTGTATCAGGCAAACGTAGTGAGCACTCCGGGAGTGGGATTCGGTCCGAGCGGCGAAGGATATCTGCGACTCACGGCTTTCGGAAACCGCGAAGACTGCGAAGAGGCAATGGCAAGGCTGAAAAAATGGCTCGGCTAACCGCCTCAGAAACAAAGAGAAAAAACATCCTTGAGCAGACTTGGTTGCTCTCTCAGGGAACGAAATATAAATTTAACAATCAATAAAAAATTGACTTATGTCATCAAAACTAAGATTCAAGGTTGTTGAGGAGGCTTTCAAAAAGAAAGCACTCGACGTTGAAGCTCCAAAAGAGAGACCTTCAGAGTACTTTGCAAAGTACGTGTTCAACAAGCAGAAGATGTTCAAGTATCTTCCTGCCAACGTGTACGCAAAAATGTGCGATGTAATCGATAATGGCGCTCCACTCGACCGTTCCATTGCCGATGCTGTGGCTGCGGGAATGAAGAAATGGGCCATGGAAATGGGTGTTACACACTACACTCACTGGTTCCAGCCTCTGACAGAAGGAACAGCCGAGAAGCACGATGGCTTTGTAGAGCACGATTGGAAGGGCGGCATGGTAGAGGAATTCGAAGGAAAACTCCTCGTACAGCAGGAACCGGATGCTTCATCTTTCCCTAACGGTGGCATACGTTCAACTTTCGAGGCTCGCGGATATTCGGCTTGGGATCCAGCATCACCAGTATTCATCGTTGATGACACTCTGATGATTCCTACCGTATTCATCTCATACACAGGCGAGGCTCTCGACTACAAGGCTCCTCTGAAGAAGTCGCTCCGCGCCATCTCTCAGGCAGCCCTTGACGTTGTTAAATTCTTCAACCCTGAAGTAAAGAAGGTTCAGAGCAACCTTGGCTGGGAGCAGGAATACTTCCTCGTAGATGAAGGTCTTTACGCAGTACGTCCTGACTTGTTGCTTACTGGCCGTACACTTATGGGACACGATTCTGCAAAGAACCAGCAGATGGACGACCACTACTTCGGTGCTATCCCAAGCCGTGTGGCTGCATTCATGAAGGAACTCGAAATCAAGGCTCTCGAACTTGGTATTCCTTGCAAGACTCGCCACAACGAGGTTGCTCCTAACCAGTTTGAGCTTGCACCTATCTTCGAGGAAACAAACCTTGCCGTTGACCACAACATGCTTATTATGGGCTTGATGCGTAAGATTGCACGCAAGCACGGATTCCGTTGTCTGCTTCACGAGAAGCCATTTGCAGGCGTAAACGGCTCAGGAAAGCACAACAACTGGTCGCTTTCAACCGATAATGGCATCGTTCTTCATGCTCCAGGCAAAGACCCTATCAGCAACCTTCGCTTTGTTACATTCATCGTTGAGACATTGATGGGTGTTTACAAGCACAACGGACTTCTGAAGGCTTCTATCATGAGCGCAACAAATGCTCATCGTCTAGGCGCAAACGAGGCACCTCCTGCAATCGTTTCTTCATTCCTTGGCAAACAGCTTACAGAGGTTCTCAACCACATCGAGAACTCTAAGGACGACGAGGATGTTATCGTTAAGGGCAAGCACGGCATGAAGCTCGATATTCCTTCTATCCCAGAGCTTTTGATTGATAACACTGACCGTAACCGTACTTCGCCATTCGCCTTCACCGGAAACCGTTTCGAGTTCCGCGCCGTAGGTTCTGAGGCAAACTGCGCATCTGCAATGATTGCACTTAACACAGCGGTTGCAGAGGCTCTTTCAGACTTCAAGAAGCGCGTAGACGCTCTTATCGAGAAGGGCACTCCAAAGGTAACAGCAATCCTTTCTATTCTTCGCGAGGATATCAAGACTTGCAAGCCTATCCGCTTCGACGGCAACGGCTACTCTGACGAGTGGGTTGAAGAGGCTGCAAAGCGCGGTCTCGACACAGAGAAGAGTTGCCCAGTAATCTTCGACCGTTACCTCGACGAGGCATCAATCAAGATGTTCGAGTCAATGAATGTAATGACAAAGAAGGAACTTGAGGCTCGCAACGAAATCAAGTGGGAGACTTATACAAAGAAGATTCAGATTGAGGCTCGTATCTTCGGCGATCTTGCCCTCAACCACATCCTACCTGTTGCAACAAAGTACCAGAGCTCACTCATCGACAATGTTCACAAGTTGCTCGAAATCTTCCCTAAGGAGAAGGCTTCAAAACTTGCCGAGAACAACCTGAACATCATCGAGAAGATTTCAGAGCACTCTGCATACATCTCAGAGCACGTAGAAAAACTTGTTGACGCCCGTAAGGCTGCAAACAAGATTGAGAGCGAGCGCGAGAAGGCTATCGCATATCACGACAACGTTGCTCCACTGCTCGAGGATATCAGATACCACATCGACAAACTCGAACTAATTGTCGAGGATGATATGTGGACTCTGCCAAAGTACAGAGAATTATTATTTATGAGATAAAATAGAGTTATCTATTTCTTTTGTTGGTTGTTTTTAAATTAGCAAAGTCATCACCTGCGAAGGTTATGACTTTGCTGCTTTTTGTAGGCGACGTTTCAATTATTTTTACTAACTTTGCTTCTGAATTAAAAACAAATTAATAAAATGAATCGAAAGATTTTTTTTGCAATATCAATATTGGCGATTATTCCGATAATCTTATATATATCAAATTTCTGGAATATACCAATATCAAAATGTACTTCAGACTGGGGAGCATTCGGAAGCTATATAAACATTAGCATTAGTGCTATTTCTGTAATACTCATTTACATCACTTATAATGAACAACAATGTTCAAACAGAATAGAACGCTTCGAACAACATTTCAAGTCAATGATTGGTACATTGTCAGAATTGGTAAAACTAAATGAAAAACACATTGAAAACGACTTCAAAAAATTCGATAATCATTTTAAAGGAGTACTATATGACACTAAAGATTACGATATAGAAACCACAAAACGTGTATGTACCTACTATTTGTCACAAATAATAAATAACAACGACAATAAATATACGAATATATTCAAATACCTAACGTTAACAATAGAATGTGTTAGAAACGAAAAATTACTAGATAATAAAGAGAAACATGGAAGAATTCTTGAAATTTCATGCATCCTACCAGAATCAATACGAACACTTTATTTCTGCTGGCTTATAGAACAGGAAAATCGTCAAATGCTTGATTATTGTTACGAAAACAATCTATTTGAAACTGATGAACCAGACAATAATTTCATTAGTGCTATTATAATATTGGTATGCGCCAATGTGCACCACAAAACAAGACATGTAAACAACACAGAAATAGATTTAGATGACCATTGCAATGAAACATTTAATGAAACCTATGAACGATTTCAGAATGAAAAACAACGTACGTAAATAACCTTGTTATACCTTAAAAAGATGTTTCTTCCACATATTTTAATTTTACATTGGAATTTACCGACATTTCCCATGTTGGACTTGAATATCCAGAATGTCATTACTTGAACATTCTTTCGCAATAGTCATTAGAAATTCTTGTATATCCAAATTTTATGATAAGCCCCATTCTTAGTAGAACACAAATTAGTATTCCGGCACACATCTCCCGCGGAATGATTTGAAGAATATAAGGTCGCAAAAAACAAGCAAGTGAGAATATCCACACTTATCACGACTTCTTCCTTATTCCAACAAGCCGTAAAACCACCCTATTTCAAGCCCTAAAACCTGCTCTATTATCGGAGCCATGTCGAAGTACTTATATTGCGCCAAACGGCCGCCAAACAGCACGCCAGACTCTTGTGAAGCCAACTTTCTGTATTGCTCAGCCAAAGCGTTGTTGCGGTCGTCGTTTACCGGGTAATAAGGCTCCATTCCTTCGGCATATTCGGTTGAATATTCCTCGCTTATAACCGTCTTTGGGCTGTCGTAAACCTCCTGACCGAACATCTCGAAATGCTTATGCTCAATCACTCGGGTGTAAGGTTGCTCATGCGATGTGTAGTTTACAACGGCATTTCCCTGATAGTTAGGCATATCCTCTACCCTTGTCTTGAACGAAACGGTGCGCCAGTCGAGTTTTCCAAGTCTGAAGCCGAAATACTCGTCTATTGCGCCCGTGTAGACCATTTTGTTAGCAATATCACGCCAGCCGTCCTTGAATTCCGACTTGAAAAAATCAACGTTTGTCCTGCACTCAATGCCTCTCAGCAAGCCCTCTGTGAGCCTGTTGTAGCCTCCTATCGGAATGCCCTGATACTTGTCGTTGAAATAGTTGTTGTCGAAAATCAACCGCACTGGCAGTCGCTTTATAATAAATGCCGGAAGTTCGGAGCATTTTCGCCCCCACTGTTTCTCGGTATATTCCTTTATCAGCATCTCGAAGATGTCTTTTCCGACCAAGACGAGAGCCTGTTCCTCGAGGTTCGACGGCTCACGACCGTCCAGAGCCTCCACGGCCCGTCTCTTCTGCTCCTCAATCTTAGCCATTGCCATTGCCGGAGTAGTTACGCCCCACATCTGGTAGAACGTATTCATGTTGAAAGGCAGATTGAAGAGTCTGCCCTTGTAGTTTGCCACCGGCGAGTTGGTGTATCTGTTAAACTCGACTATCGAATTGACAAAGTCCCACACCTCTTTGTTGGATGTGTGGAAGATGTGCGCACCGTACTTGTGGACGTGGATTCCCTCGATGTCCTCGCAATAGATGTTACCGCCCAAATGAGGTCTTTTGTCGATAACCAGACAGCGCAGTCCAGCCCGATGAGCCCTGTATGCAAAGGTGCTGCCAAACAAGCCCGCACCGACAATGAGATAGTCAAAATCTTTGTTTTTCATGCGTGCAAAGATAAGAAATTATTTCAGAAGGAAGTTTTAAAAAGACCGTTTTTATTTGTCGCAGAAAAGCAAACGGCTATATCCAAAGCTACATAACATTAAAAAAGGATTCGTTTCACAACGAATCCTTTCCATGAGAAAACTAAAAACTCAACATATTTTATGTATCAATCCTTATATAAATTTCTTAACACCTAAATAGCAAATTTCTTTGTCCCAATGTCTTAATTTGTGTTATAATATCCTTAGTAGATTTATCTAATGGAATTTTACGATGCAAATATCTGCATTTTATTTTTATCTGACAAACTTTCTGTTTAAAAAATACACATAAATTATACAATTAAAGAATAAATAACGATAAATAAGCAACATTTCCGTAATTTCACATAAAATACCATTTAAAAGAGACAAATCGGCAAATGGCGGAAAGAATTTAAGAAAGCGCAGAAAGTGTTTTTTCGAACTTCTGGAACGTATATCATTTTTTTTATGTAAGTTTGCACCACTTTTTCTACAGAATAATGCCAAAATAACATAATCCAGACAATGAGCAAATTTGTTAAAACGATATTCGCCCTGTCACTCGTGCTGCTTGCATCGTGCGGCAAGAAGGAAGAAAGCAAGCCTGCCACCGAGGACGCGCGCGACTCCATCCCGCAACTCATTCTTCGCGTAAGCCAGAGTTCAAAGCTATATACTTCTGAATATCAGATTCATAAGATTATCACTCACGACGATGTTGTAAGGCTGAACGGCTCGTTCTTTGCAAAGAAATTCAGCATGAAACTGCCGCTTGCCGACCGCAAGATTGCCATTCCGATTGATGCCACGCTGAAGGGCTATGTTGACATGAGTTCGTTCAGCGAGAACAACATACGCAAGATGCCAAACGGCAAAATAACCGTAATCTTGCCCGAACCGCACATCATCGTGTCGGGCTCAAAGGTTGACCACAACGGCATAAAGCAGTACGTCTCTTTCTCGCGCTCAAACTACAGCGACGAAGAAATGAGCAACTTTGAACAACAGGGCATGGCAAGCATCATCGAGAGCATTCCCGAACTTGGCATCATCGAGAGCACACGCGACGGAGCGGCGCGCATCATCATTCCTATGCTCGTAAAAATGGGCTATAAGGAAGAGGACATAACCGTTGAATTCCCTCAGCAATACATGGGCGATGCCCTCATCGGCATTCTGGAAGGAAACACAATGAAATTAAAGAAATAACGATGGAAGAGCACAATATCAAACCCGAAAACAAGGCTGCCGAAGAACAGATTTCTGCCAGCAACGACACTACCGTCAATGGTGAGAAGAAGCTCGAAAACAAGTGGATAAGACGACTGAAAAGGCTGATTCCGGGCGCAGCAGTAGTGAAATTTGCACGCGAGCACTGGAAACTGACGTGCATTGTGGCTGCCATCGCAATAGGCACGGCATACGCCATTACAAAGATGGTGTATAATACGGCCACGAGTTTCGAGGTGGTGCACAACGAGCGCATCGACATCACTCCGGCAGAAATCCGAAGCATAGAGGAGATTGGCGAATGGGAGTTTCTTTCGGTAAATATGGAAGAACTTGTAGACACCACCAAAAAAGGTTTCTTTACGGGCACAAGCACGCTTGCACGCATATACAAAGGCACGGTACGCATAGGCATAGACATGCACGAATGTAAGGACGGATGGCTAACCACTCAGGGCGACACTCTTCGCGCCAGTCTGCCGGCAATCAAGGTGCTCGACAAGAATTTTATCGACGAGGCTAACACTCGCTCGTTCTACGAGGACGGCTCATGGACCGGCAACGACAAGGAGCGCATGTATCAGAAGGCGCGCCGCATGATGCTACAGAAAGGCTTCTCGGCACAAAACCGAAAGAAAGCCGAAGAAACGGCACGACAGCAACTTACAAAATTCTTCCGTTCGTTTGGATACAACAACGTAGAACTAACCTTCGGCAAATAAAAAGGCATGGAAAAATTCGAAAGCATAATTGGTGATATCAGCTCATTTCTGTGGGGATGGCCAATGATGATACTTCTTGTGGGAATCCACATCTATCTGACTATAATTCTGAGATTTCCGCAGCGCAAACTGTTTACGGGCATCAAGCTGTCGGTTAAGAAGGACAAGGATGCCGACGGCGACGTCAGTCAGTTTGGAGCACTCGCCACATCGCTTGCCGCCACCATCGGCACAGGAAACATCGTGGGAGTGGCAACGGCAATAGCCCTCGGAGGTCCGGGAGCGGTGCTGTGGTGCTGGCTCACAGGCGTATTCGGCATCGCAACGAAGTATGCCGAGGGACTTTTGGCCATTAAATACCGCGTAAAGACCGACAAGGGCAAGATGCTCGGCGGACCGATGTACGCCCTCGAAAAGGGTCTTAACTGCAAGACTCTCGCCATTATGTTTGCCGTATTTACATCTGTTGCCGCCTTCGGAATTGGCAATACCGTACAGGCAAACTCAATTTCGATGCTTCTGCACGAGAGTTACGGCATCGAAGCGTGGATTACGGGCGCAATAACAGCCATTCTGGTGGCTCTCGTCATCATCGGCGGAATAAAGGGCATAGCCAAGGTATGCACGGCTTTCGTGCCTTTTATGGCGATAATGTATGTTCTGGGATGCTTTTATATTCTCTGCATAAATCACGCCTATATTGGGCAAGCAATTAGCGTTATAATCGATTCTGCATTCCATCCGCAGGCGGCAGGAGGCGGTTTCGTAGGCTCTACGGTGATGATTGCAGCACGATACGGCATTGCACGAGGATTGTTCAGCAACGAGTCGGGAATGGGCTCTGCCCCTATCGCAGCGGCAGCAGCACGCACGCGCAACCCGGTGCGTCAGGCTCTGGTATCGTCAACGGGAACATTCTGGGACACCGTGGTGGTATGTGCCATCACTGGCATCATGCTCGTTAGCAGTATTATTGCCTTTCCGGATATAGACTATCACGACGGCGGCGCGCTGACCAAGGTCGCATTCAGCAAGATTCCGTATCTTGGAACGCCAATCCTAACGTTCGGCATCATCACCTTTGCCTTTTCAACCATCTTGGGATGGAGCTATTACGCCGAGCGGACCATCGAATATCTGCTGGGGCACAAGTTCATCTGGAGTTACCGAGTTTTGTGGATTATAGCTGTTTTCTTCGGTGCTGTGCTGAATCTGAAACTTGTGTGGGACCTTGCCGACTGCTTCAACGCGCTGATGGCGATACCTAACCTGCTGTCGCTCGTGTTCCTTTCGAAGGTTCTTATAAGCGAGACGCGAAAATATCTGTGGGAGGGCAATCTCGAAGAGGACGCTCCCGAGGAGGAATAAAAAAGAATCCGCAGCATCTTTTTACAGACAGATGTTGCGGATTCTTTTTTTCGTATGCCTCAAGAAAGACACGGATGTCATTTCATTTTCTCCCACGCCTCGGCTATGGCATCAAGTCCGATGCCCAGCAGACGAGCCTGACGGAAGATTTCGGGCAGAGTCTTCTGCATGAATTCCTCGCGCTGGGCCTTTCTCAGGCGTTTCTTGGCATCGGTACAGACAAAATAACCGATGCCGCGTTTCTGGTACACAATCTCCTCGCGTTGCAACACCTCCATAGCGCGGATTACCGTATTGTAGTTAATCTCGTAGGTCGCGGCAAGGTCGCGCACGCCCGGTATACGGTCTTCCTCGTTGTAGTTGCCCTTCAGAATCTCCTCGCAGATGAGATATGCCACCTTGCCGAAGATTGTCTTTTCGTTGGATGAAATCATATCATTAAAAGACCGTTATTTGCTGGCTGACAGCGTTTGAATAGCTTGTAGTTAACCACATTCAACACTACCACCAGCAAGAAAATAAATACCTGTACCATACCATTCTCCATGAATTCATATACTTCAGGCACTTTGGATACACCAGTCCAGAGGACAAGAATTACAGCGCATCCAATACGAATGATATTTGAACGGAACAGAAAAACAAAGAACAAGGAAATCGTCTCTAAATACATGAATTTCAAGCAAGACATTGGCGTGAGCAAAGTTATAGCAATTGAGCAGCTATCGCCAACAAAATAACGTGTAATAAGATAATCTACAACCGCTGCCATCGGCAAAAATACCACATACGCCACCCACGGATGTAACAACACATACAGATATTTTGTTTTTACCGAAACAGGAAGCAACTGTATTGTCTTGTTTCCCATTAGGGGGATAAGCACAAAGATATGTGCAATAAAAACTCCGCTAAAAAAAGGAGACATCGACAATTTCCCGACATATCCATCTCTCACACAATTTGTGAGAATAAAATAAAGGAAAATAGCATACACCAGCAAAAACACACAGTTCTTTATCAATATAAACAACGACTCGTCTTTCAGAAATGCTTTATATCGTAACATAATGAAACGTATTTAAAAGTTATAATTTATGTTGAAATCATCCGTTTACGTTTTGTGAGAAACAGACAAACTTATCGTACTTCTTGCGTATAAACATAAGCCAAGATACAGGCAGTAAGATTATTGCATTTACAAGTAAAATCATTGTCATGGTCTGAATTCCCATTCCATGACCGTATGCAAAAGAAAAAATCTTCATGTATACAAATGCCAGCAATACGAATATAGAAATCGACATGGCTCCGTAGCCAATACTGAGCGTAAGCAACCACATGCAACCAAGCAACATCGCCACCAAAGCAATCGGGTCCAACACTAAAAAGTCCCAAGCCTGCGTCAAATCTATCGTATTTCCACCAAAACAATGAAGCAAGACATTTCCGCAACCTAAAGCCAACGCATAGCCCAAAACAACCGTAGCAACAGTCAGTGGCATCTGGAACAGCAGCAAAGACAGATATTTCTGCGACATATTGGCTGGCACAAGAATATTATGCTTGACATTGAAAACATTACACACTTCACTCAGTCTGGAAACTAATATCAATACCAGTATTACATCGAGGATGAACCACGGCAAAGTAAACAGATGAAACATTCCATCTGACATGACAATAACCCAGAGTGTCCCTATCAGCCAGATGACAAGAAAAGTCCACAGATGGTTGAACCGTTCTTTCATCCACAAGAAACGAATAAGATTCTTCATGATTTTCAGCGTTTTGCGTTAACATATTCGAATAGCAGTTCCAAGTTTACAGGCGTTTCGTCCTCGCCGGGAGTGCGTCGTGCCATACAGATTTCACCGTCCAGACTCTTCTCGCTGTACAGAATTTCGCCCGCAGGATTCACCCCGAAAGTGTATTTCTCTGCCAACTCCACCGTGCTCGAATCGAGCAGAACGCCATCGCGGCCAATGATTGCCACATGGTCGAGCAGCGTCTCTACATCGTGTACCTGATGCGTTGAGATGACGATGGTGCGCCCCTCGGTCATGTTGCTGGCAATAACCTTGCGGAACTGTCGTTTCGACGGAATGTCGAGTCCGTTTGTAGGCTCATCCATCAGCAGCACCTTTGTGTTGGTAGCCAAGGCGAAGCTCATCATCACCTTCTTCTTCGTTCCCATAGATAGTTTGGCGAGCTTCATGTCGGTTGGCAGTTCAAACTCGCGCAGGCACGAATCAAGAATCTCCTGACTAAAGTCCTTGTAGAAAGGGCGGTAGATGTCGATGTACTTCTTGAGCGACCAGTTTGGCAACATGAATTCCTCGGGCACAAGGTAGAGTTTTTCGAGCAGAGCCTTGCTCTTTTCACCCGATGGCAGTCCGTCGATGCAGACAGAGCCTGATTTTGGCAGCAGAAGTCCGCTGATTAGGTTGAGCAAGGTCGATTTGCCTGTGGCATTCTTGCCCAGAAGCCCGTAGATGCAATTGTCGTGCATCTCGAGATTAAAGTTGTTGAACACGTTTTCGCCAGAGCGTTTGTAGCCGAAGGTGAGGTCTTTGATTGTAATCATAATCTGTTTTTTAAGTAATTGTTTTTCGATATTATGCCGAATCAGATTACATTTATAATGCTTTCTGTCAGCGATTTAATCAAATAATCATAGTGTCATAGTTAAATATGACGGTACAAATATAGGAGTTTTATTTCTTCCTCCAAAATAATTGCAGATTTTTTTCAGAAAAAGTGCATAATAATTAAAAACAATCACAAAAAAAGAGTCCGAACCTCCCAAGAAAGAAGATTCGGACTCTTTCGTCACGAAAAATGCGTTTAAAGCTCGTCTGAAGCGTAGATGAACTCCATTCCCGGCTTCTTGTAGTCGAATATCTCGCCTTCGTTAAAGAAGCGTTTCAACTCAATCTCAGCGGCTTCTGCGCTGTCGCTTGCATGAACGATGTTCTCCTGAAAAGACATCGACAAATCGCCGCGTATTGTACCCGGAGCAGCCTTTCTGCCGTTTGTAGGACCAGCCAACTGTCTTACCACCTCAACGGCATCAACACCCTCGTAGCAACACACAACCACCGGAGTAACGGTCATGGCATCCTTCAGTTGCTGGAAGAATGGCTTCCCTGCGTGATGGGCGTAGTGCTCGCTCATCTGCTCGTCGGTTAACTGACACATCTTCATGCCTGCCAAACGCAAGCCTTTCTGCTCAAATCGCTTTGTAACCTCACCTATCAAGCCGCGCATCAGGCAACTTGGCTTCAGTATTACTAATGTTTTCTGTATCATTTTATTATAATTTTTTGGCTCGTAAAGATACAACAAAAACGGCAGAAGATGCAAAACTTTCTAAAAGATTTTTACAAAATACTACTCCTGAAAGTTCAAAAAAATAGTATTTTTGCACTGAAATTTTAATACCATAAAAAATGAGAAAAATAAAAAGTACAATTTTAGCAGCATTGACGCTTATCGCGCTGAATTTGTCGGCAAAGACCGATACCATTCAGGTGAAAGGCTCAGTAGGTATGTTGTCGGCCATCGTTCAGAAGCCCGAACTGCAACCGGGACAGAAATGTCAGATGGTTATCATCGCCCACGGATTCATGGGTAACAAGAACGAGCCTCTGCTGAGGGACATCGCCGAGAATCTGCTGAAGAAAGGCGTAGCAAGCATCCGTTTCGACTTTAACGGTCACGGACAGAGCGAAGGTAAGTTCGAGCACATGACCGTTCTGAACGAGATTGAAGACGCCAACTGCATTTTCAACTACGTCTCATCGCTCGACTATGTAAAGTCGATATCTATGGTAGGACATTCGCAGGGCGGCGTGGTTACAGCCATGCTAAGCGGACAGTTGAAGAACAAAATCAAGAAGGCTGTCCTGCTCGCTCCAGCCGCTGTTTTGCGCGACGACGCAATTCGCGGAACAATCATGGGCGTCATGTACGATGCAGCCAATCCGCCAGAGGAAATCAAACTGCTCTTCGGCAACCTTAAACTTGGCGGAAACTACGTTAAGATTGCCCAGACTCTGCCTATTTACGACACAGCCCGACAGTTTACAGGTCAGCTCTGCGTTATCCACGGCACTTACGACCGCGTTGTTCCTTACACCTACGGCGAGCGTTTTGCCTACGAGCACAAGGGTAGCGAGCTGCATATAATAAATGGTGCCGACCATGGATTTAGTCAGCACCATAATGAGGCTATCAAATATACAATTGATTATCTAACAAAGTAAGAACTTTTGTCCTGACAGACTAAAGTTTTTCGCCATACATCAAGTCGCCAGCATCGCCCAACCCCGGCACAATATATTTGCGTTCGTTTAGTTTTGGGTCGATGGTGGCGCAATATAGCACCACATCATCCGATGGAAAACACTTTTTCAGATGGTCAACTCCCTCCTGAGCGGCTATAACGCAAGCCATTATTAGTTTTCCCGGCTTTCCCTTCGACTCAAAAGCCTGATAAGCCAGTTCCATGCTCTCGCCTGTGGCAAGCATAGGGTCTACAAGCATCAGGGTCTTTCCCGTCAAATCGGGAGTGGCGATGTATTCGATATGCACGCCAACATTGCTGCAATCGCGGTCGGTATAGTAGCGATAAGCCGATACGAAGGCGTTTCCAGCCTTGTCGAAGACATCCAAAAAGCCCTCGTGCAAAGGCAATCCGGCGCGGAACACCGTTCCTATCACAATATCATCGTCGAGCACCGAAACAGTTGTCGTCTCCAATGGAGTTGTTACCAGAGTTTTCTTGTATCTTACCGACTTGCTCACCTCGTATGCCATGGCGTTTCCTATGCGGCGCACGTTGTTGCGGAATCGCATTCTGTCATTCTGCACATTAACATCGCGCAACTCAGCCAGATACTGACAAATGATATTATTTTCTTCGCTTAAATTTATAATCTTCATAAGTGTAGAACGTTTTATTCCTTGATATCTACTATTGTTCCGAAATCCTGCCAGACAGGGGCATTCTCGTATGCACTGCGAGCACCGGCAGGCACATGCAGAACGAGCGAACGGAGGTCTGACAACTTCTCGCAGAATGAATTAAGCTCGCACTTCGGCGGAACTGTGCCGAAGCAATAAACATCGGCCATACGCTGTGCATCGAAAGCCTTCTTGCCAACGTATTTCAGCGTTGCCGGCAACTTAACTCTGTACTCTTTGCTGAAATTGAATGTGCCCTCCTCTATTCTTTCAAGGTTTGAGCCTATGTCGAAATGCTTCAAATCGCACTCGAAGAAAGCCATCTTGCCGAGTTTCTTCAGGGCAGGCAGTTCTATGCTCTTTACCTGAGTGCTATAGAATGCCTCAATGCCTACGGTCTCCACATTCTGTGTTCCGTTAACCGCCTGAACGGTAGACATTTTAAACGCCTCGTCCTCAATCTTCGTTACTGTCTTTGGCAGATTAACCACCTGCAACGAGTTTGAGTAGTAGAAAGCGCGTTTTCCAACAGCAGTAACGGTGTATGTAACCTCCTTGCGCGTAACGGTTTCGGGCACGTTCAGGGTATCTTTGTAGGTAAAGGCATCGCCTTCCTGAAAGAATGTTACGCTTACGGTTGGCTTGCCGCCCTTCTGCGTTGTGATATTGTAATAGATGATTTTGCCGTCGGCATTCTTTCGGCAGAAATCAGAAGCCTGCGCGCCCAAGACAGCACAGGCAATACATAGGATGGAAATGATTCGTTTCATAAATCTTATCTTGTTATCATACTTTTTTCTTTCAGATACTGCTTGAAATCGTTGCCGTCGGCAAACATAAACACATGATGCAGGATGCCGAAACTAACCGGATGTCCGTCGAGATAGCCGATTGAGAAGAACATACAGTCCTTTACCTCTACCGTGCTTGCCACAACGTCTACGACATTATCCATAAACATGCTGATAACGTCAGAAAAAATGCTTCCTCGGTCGAACATATCATAGATGCCGTTGCTTCCGCAAACCGACTCAACCTCGCGAGCCACCACTCTGCGATGAGCGTCCTCGTCGGGACAAGTTACGGCAAGCGCAAAGAGCACCACAAACGCCGCAATCAGAGCCTTACCCTTCCAAGAGATGCTGTCGCGCAGTCTTCGCGGTCTGTTGTCGCGATATTCCTCAACACGCTGAAATCCGGCAGGAATGGCTTCGTCAACATCATTCGATACAACGGTTTCGTCAACAGGCTGTTCTTCGACCTTTTCTTCTTCAGCAGGCTGATTCTCTGCCTCGTCTTTATCATCATCGATTGGCGACCACGATTCTTTTCTCTCAACCTCAGGATGAGCGGTCTTTTCGCGTATGGCTGCCTTTACATCGGCAAACTCCTTCTTTTCGTAGAACGACTCGCCATTGCCGTCGCCCAAATCTATATACCAATAAAAATAGTCTTCCTGCACCTTCGCTGCCGGAAAGCCTTTTACCGAAATGTCAATATCTTTTCTCATATCCGTTCAGGTTATTTTATACCATTCTGGCTAACATATTCCTTGAAACGCTCGTGCGAGCCGTTAAACACGTTTATATCTACGTTTCCGTGGATGCCCTTAACTACGCCGTCTTCTGCCAACTGCCAATACTGCAGATGATAGAAAGGCTTGTACTCGCCATAGCGCGCAATCCACAGGTCGTACTTCTTCAGTTCCTCGGGAGCCTTTGCATAGTGGCGGTTCAAGAACAACTGACCGCAATAGAGTATCGGCTTTACGCCGTACTGACGCTGCACGATTCTAACCCACACCAAGATGCGCTGAAACATGCTCTTCTCGCCGCCCATGCGCACAATCTGGTCCTCGGTTGGCTCTATGTCGAGCATCGGAGGCAAATCGCCCTTGCGCAGTTTCACGCTCTTACAGAAGAATCGCGCCTGCTGGATAGGGTCTGCCGGTGTAAAGAAGTGATATGCTCCGCACACATAGCCGTTTCGGCGCGCTGCATGTATATCGGCGGCATAGTATTTGTTCAGCAGTTGCTTGCCTTCTGTTGCCTTTACATACACGAAGGTTACGGGACAGGTTATGTTATCGCCCTTTATGCGCTTCTGACTCTTTGTTCCGAGGCTTGTGATGCTCAGATTGCCCCAATGTATAGCGTATCGCTTCTTGTCGTGCTCATGCTGGAAACGGCTCACGTCGATACCGTAAACGCGGTCGGTAGAATAGAGTATCTTCTCGCCCTGATACTTGCCCTTGACCCAGAAGCCGCACTTAACCGGTCCTGTCTTTTCGATGGCAAAGCCGAATCCCGAGCGTACTCCAGCCTGATAATGTCCGTCGTAAACAGAGCCGTCGGGCGTTGTAAGACAGCCTACACCGTCTGCCACGCGACTTGTATTGAAATATCCTTCATAGATAACGCCTTTAGGATATCTGGCTGTTCCGTAGTCTATGCGTCCGGCTTCCCAGATGCCAGTAAAAATACCTGTCGAATCGGACAAAACGCCGTATCCGTCTTTTCTGTCGGACTTCCACTCGCCTTTGTACACAGCTCCGCTGGCATACTTCAGGATGCCCTGTCCGCAGATTCTATCGTTCTTGTACTCACCACGGTACACGTTGCCGTTCTTCCATGTAGAAATGCCGAAGCCGTTGCGCTGTCCTTTCTTCCACTCGCCCCTGTATGTGAGTTGGCTGTTTGTCCACGTTCCGTAGCCCTGTGGCTTTCCGTCAACAACCTCGCCCGTGTACTGTCCCCCAGCCCATGCCATGCTCTCCGTTTTTGTGTCTGAGCACGACATCAGAGCCGTAATGGTTATAATATATGCTGTTATAATATACTTTTTCATTGCATCAATCTCCTCACCGCCTTCACTTCAACCATTTTATCACCTTGGTTTATGCCGACCACAAAACCTTTCCGACTACGTATTACGCTGCCCTCGCTCCACTGAAGCGTAGGAATTGTGTGCGACCATGTGCGTATAACCTCGTCTGCATTTCCGCTCTGCTGAGACATCTGTCCGAGCGTGCCTTGCATTACGGCAGGCTTTACTTTCTCTATGTTACGGCTCTCAACAGCACCAATGTTAAAGCCTGTCAGCCAAACTCTCATGCCGTGGTCAACACCGTCGAAAATAGAGAATGGAGCAATTCTGATGCTCTTAGAGCCTTCGGGCATAACGCTGTCGGTTGTATGCAGAAGGGCGAGTTCGCTGTCGCTCTCGCTCGCCAAGACGCTTGCATTATATCGTCCGACGTACGATGTGTCGGCGGTTTCTGTTCGGTACACAAGACTCATATTAGAACGATAAGAAACCTTTACATTGTTCATTCTCAGAGCCTTTACTACGCAGTTTTCAATCTTGTCAAGATAGCCTTTACGATTGTCTAATTTTCGGTAGTATAGAAGAACCTGATCGTATCCGTCGTCCTCCTCGTTGTGAGTCTCTACATAATACTTGAATTCGCTTGCCTGATGGTCGATAATCTTCTTCTCTGCCAGCACCTTGTTCTGCAAGATATTAAGATATTTGCGAAGTTCCATATTCAGTTTTGTAAGCGGAATGAGAGGACGGACAACCTGCGTTGAGGTAACAACCCTTCCGTCGCATAAGCTCCACGGCTGCGGACCGCTAACAAAGAAGCCTGTGGCATACCGGCTCACAACAGCCGAATCCTCAACAATCTGCATTCGCCCGAAGCCGTTCTTGCGGTCGAACGTACTGAAATACAGCGTATCTACACCCGGAACTTCGAGGGCGTAGCAACTTTTATTCTCAACAAGCACAGTAGCCTTTTCAGCCCTATCATCAGATACAGGCCAGAAACAGAATGCCGCACATCCACACACTATCAACAGGACGAATACGGGTATAACAACGCCCCACCGCACCCTGTGCTGCGAGAGCCTGCTATCGTTATAGCCGTAATGTTCGTACCATTTGCGTTTACGTCTGAACAAACCCATAGATAAGTAAATTATTTACATTGTGCAAACTTACAAAAAAAAATTATAAAAACAAAAAAGGCAGGAATAAATCCCTGCCTTTGTAATATTTATAGTGTGTAAAGAATTACTCACCCTTCTCAAGCTGAGCCTTAAGAGCTGCAAGACCGTCGATATCGCCAAGAGTTGTAGAAGCAGCCTTGTTCTGGATTGTAGCTGTCTCCTCCTTCTTAGTTGACTTCTTAGCTGCAGCAGCCTCCTTCTTTGCAGCACGAGCCTCAGCACGAGCAACATCCTCGTAGATACGGCTGTGTGAAAGAATGATACGCTTGCTCTCCTTGTTGAACTCGATTACCTTGAACTGAAGAGTCTCGCCAAGCTGAGCCTGTGAGCCGTCCTCCTTTACAAGGTGCTTTGGAGTAGCGAAGCCCTCAACACCCTGCTCCAAAGATACTACAGCACCCTTGTCAAGCATCTCGATGATCTTACCCTCGTGGATAGAATCAACAGTGAACTGACCCTCGAATGCATCCCATGGGTTGTCCTCAAGCTGCTTGTGACCAAGGCTCAAACGACGGTTCTCCTTGTCGATCTCAAGAACCTGAACATCGATCTCTGCGCCAATCTGAGTGAACTCTGATGGGTGCTTGATCTTCTTAGTCCAAGAAAGATCTGAGATGTGGATAAGACCGTCTACGCCTTCCTCAATCTCAACGAATACGCCGAAGTTAGTGAAGTTGCGAACCTTAGCTGTGTGCTTAGAACCTACAGGGTACTTAGCCTCGATGTTCTCCCATGGATCAGCCTTAAGCTGCTTGATACCAAGAGACATCTTGCGCTCCTCGCGGTCGAGTGTAAGGATAACTGCCTCTACCTCGTCGCCTACCTTCATGAAGTCCTGAGCTGAACGCAAGTGCTGGCTCCAAGACATCTCTGAAACGTGGATAAGACCTTCTACACCTGGAGCAATCTCGATGAATGCACCGTAGTCTGCCATAACGACAACCTTACCCTTAACCTTGTCACCAACCTTCAAGTTAGCGTCAAGAGCATCCCATGGATGTGGAGTAAGCTGCTTCAAGCCAAGAGCGATACGCTTCTTCTCGTCATCGAAGTCAAGGATAACGACGTTAAGCTTCTGATCCAACTCAACAACCTCCTTAGGATCGCTTACGCGGCCCCATGAAAGGTCTGTGATGTGGATAAGACCGTCTACGCCGCCAAGGTCGATGAATACGCCGTAGCTTGTAATATTCTTGACAGTACCCTCAAGAACCTGACCCTTCTCAAGGTGACTGATAATTTCCTTCTTCTGTGCCTCAAGCTCTGCCTCGATAAGAGCCTTGTGAGAAACAACGACATTCTTGAACTCCTGGTTGATCTTAACAACCTTGAATTCCATTGTCTTGCCAACGAAGATATCGTAGTCGCGGATTGGCTTAACGTCAATCTGTGAACCTGGCAAGAATGCCTCGATACCGAATACGTCAACAATCATACCGCCCTTAGTGCGGCACTTAACGTAACCCTTGATGATTTCCTCTGACTCAAGAGCTGTGTTGATACGATCCCATGCACGTGTTGCACGAGCCTTCTTGTGTGAAAGAATCAACTGACCCTTCTTGTCCTCCTGATTCTCGATGTAAACCTCAACAACGTCGCCAACCTTGATATCTGGGTTGTAACGGAACTCGTTCATTGGGATAACACCGTCTGACTTGTAACCGATGTTTACAACAACCTCGCGCTTGTTAAGGGCGATAACTGTACCGTCAACAACCTCGCGCTCGTTTACCTTGTTAAGTGTTCCTTCGTAAGCAGCTTCCTGAGATGCCTTCTCTGCGTTAGCAGCACCGTTCTCGTAAGAATCCCAGTCGAAATCTGCCAATGGAGCAATGTTCTTTAAATCTGACATAATAAATTGATAATAAATTAATTAATAAAGTTAGACATTATATTGTTATAAAATCTGGGCGCAAAAATACTACTTTTTTTTCGTCTGGCAAAGGTTTTTCGTCAGTTTTTTGCTTAAAAATCAAAGTATATTAGGGCGTTACTATATGCCAAAATGCAATCACTCCTTTCCACCCTTATATTTTATCCTACAATATTTTTCAAAAGAAACTTTTGACATAACAAAATTAACAATTATCTTTGCAGCGCATTTCGTTGAAAAACATTTAGACACCGAAATACAATAACAAACATTAACATCCTAAAATAATGAGAAAATTTACAACTTTGGTCATTAGCTTCCTAACCTTTTCGACCAGCATCTTTGCGCAGAGCCACAAGTATTATGACACAAAACATGAAATTGGCATAACGATAGGTACTCTGGCATCTACGCAGATCGGCTCAATGAACGACAGTCAGCTAACAGACATAAGCCCTTCTGCCGCAGCAATAAAAGCCGCCGGACTTGAATCATACGACACCAATAGTTATTCCCCTTATGGTCCAACCACATATCTGCCAAACATAAGCATTGAGTACTATTACCATGTTAACAAAGTTATAGGTATTGGCGGTTTCCTTGCTTTCAACGGAAACAAACGCGACATGCATTTGACATATATGGACAAATACGAGGTGTGGCAAAGTAAAAAGACAGGCGTAGCAAGATTCTACAACTTCAGCCTCACCCCGTCAATCAGGTTCGATTACCTGAGAAAAAAGAATTTCGGCATGTACGGAAAGACTGGCATAGGAGTAGGAATAATGTACGAAAGCCAGAAAGAGGACGTGAAAGAAGGTGTTGACTTTAACGATGCCACCCTTGTATTTATACCAAGTATAACATTGCTTGGCATGGAAGCAGGAAGTCCGAAATTGCGCGTTTTCACAGAAATAGGCTTCAGCGACCAGGGAATACTGCTTCTCGGTGGCAAATACAGATTTTAAACAATTCACAATTCACAATTGACAATTCACAATTGAAACTTGAAAGTTGAGAGTTGAAAGCAATTCACAATTCATAATTGACAATGGACAATGTTTTTTGTGAGTTGAGAATTGAAAAATATAAAACGAAAAAAGCAGGAGACAAGAATCACTCTTATCCCCTGCTCTTTTATTTTACACCGAATCTTCTGTCATAACGGTTGCTCACCCCCAAAAGTAAGCCCTGCCGTTGGCGGTCAGTCATCCGTTTTCTTCATGGAGTTCGGATTAAGATACACTGCACTACTGTTTATTCCGCCATAGGAATCGGCGGCATCCTTCATTGCCTCACAGCCCTGATACTTGTCTAATATGCCCGAATCGACATACATAAACTGCGTTGAGACTCTTACACCACCAGCGCCATCCTCGCGCGAATGTACCCAGACGGCTGCCCCGTCTGAAATCCCGTCGTTCATCGCCAAGCATCCATCCGCAGACGAGAATCCCAGAGGAGACACAACATCCCAAAGCAGCATAGTGTCATGCGGATCAAGCATAACCTTAAAACCGCTTACCTTGGCACGCGGCACTCCCGTAACCAAGTCGGTTGTCTGCCGTCCGTAAAAGAATGTCAGCTGGTCGCCAGCCTCATAATCGTCGTTGCACGCTATCAGCGCATTCGAAAAATCGGCAACGGTGGTAGTGGCAGAAATAGCCAGTCCGCCGAGCGAGATGTCGCTCACCAGCACATTGCCATCATCAAGTCGCATCGCCACCGAAGGCAGCGAGCCGCGTGTTATCTGGTACGGAGCAAGCACGCTACCGCCATTCAGCAGCACCTTCTTGCCGACATACACCTTCACGACGTTCACGTTTGCCTGCATAAACGCATTGAAGTCGCTCATTCTGCCGTTCAGTCCCTCAAAGCCTCTCTTCAGCGTCTGGTTGAACTGGCGGAATACCGCTGCCAGATTACCCCACTGGGCGCGCACTTGCATCTGTGCTTCCGAACGCTTTGGCACACTGTCCTTTGCCGGAGCTTCACACACTATCGTACCAGCCTTTGTACGACGATAGATAAACTGTCCAATTCTGCCACTCAACTGTGTGGCAACGCCTGTTACTTTTGCCATAGTTAAACCCTCCTAAAATTTTAAGTGGCTGCGAATGTCCGCAACCGTTGTTCAACATTAAACTTTTATTAAAGAATCTCGTATTTTAGCCCCTATACATCAAGCGTCTTTGTTAGTTCCT
>R24__coassemble_372_pt1 | contig 31576 bp, 30 predicted proteins | sample R24__metabat2_low_PE_011 | metagenome-assembled genome bin R24 | reverse complement strand
AATCAAGACAACTTGAGCTGTTTGAACTCTAATCTTATCCCGAACTGGCGTATTAAATGGAAAGTATGCCGTCTGCCTACAAAAGGTGGAGTATTTTCACGACAATATTTACATCCTTTGGTTAGAAAACGACTCTACCCGCCTCTGCTATTCAAAGGCTGTTTCGCCCAAAGCCGAAATAGAGTGGGAATGAAACTATCAGCAACAAAACATTTCTTCTTTCGGCAGAAATTCGTAATTTTGGCAAGACAAAGCCAACTTCTTAAACAGAACAATAATGAAAAAATACATCGTAATCTTACTATGCATATTGGTTTCATGCTGCAAGCGCGAGCCTTCCGTTGGCACGCATCAGGGCGATAATGCCACGGTCAGTCCTTCAAAAACAAAGGGCATCGACGGATATGTTGGGAAATGGCATTATATGGTATGGATAAACGATAGCGCATACCAAAACAAATCATTCTGGCTGGAACTCAGAAAAACCGGGAAAATATATGTAAAAGGAGTGTTCGCTTCCATCTGGGACAATGGATATAGATTAGACGGCTGGAACGCCGATACTGATGTCGAAACCAACGTTTGGGGTCGTTTCGTCAACGACTCGCTATATGTCCGTATAAAAGGGAGTTACAGAGAGAACTCATCGGCAAAGGCTGTTTTGTATTTAGTAAACGATTCAACTCTGCTATGGAAACTTACAGAAGAAAATGGCGAAATATACCTCCCCGACAAAGTGTGGCTGGAAAAATTTTAATCAGTAACAACTCAAAAACAGAACTTACATGAACAGATTTCTAAGATTATACATTTTGCTGGCAATTTCATTCTGCTGTAAATCAACCGGTTTGTGCAATTACAGCACACACAAAAGTCGGCAGAATACTCTTACCGAAGAAAAGAAGTACATTCTTCCCGATTCCTTCTTTGCCAAAGTTGCCGTAGCTGACATCGGAACCATCGACACAACAAACGTAAAATACAGGAAACGAGACATGGAACTTTCTGGATATGCTTACTCTCCAGTTATTGGGTATGAGAATACAGCAGAAAAAAAAACAAAATATGCTGTATTTATACAAGACAACTTTACCATCAAAAAGAATTATAGTAAAAATGACGAAACAGCAATAGACTCTATTGGTATCTATTTCATTTTGATAAAGAAGTATTTCGACACTGGAGAAAAAGCACAAATCATCCACATGCAATATAAAAACAAGTTGGAAAAATTTAAAGAAAGTGATTTTGATTATAGTACTCTTGCAGACATCCGAAAAAACTTTCTTCTTCGCATGAAATATACAAAATACTATTTGGGAAAAGAAACATTTGAACTTCCTATTCTAACGGAAGTGTACCCAATCTATTAGCATTATTCCGCCCAAATTCCTAAACTGGCAGAACAAAAAGAAATCTTTAAAAAATTGGTTTTATGAAAACAAAATCAGTTGCTCCTCTATACTATAAGTTATTGAGAAAGTCGAACTTAATAATATGCATATACACATCCGTATATCCCGATTTAAATCCTAATTATGTCGGTTTTTACCGACAAGTTTTTCTTAAACAAAATAATTGAACGATGAATAAAATAACATTTATTATTGCTTTGGCGTTGTTTACATCTTGCATGCATAATAACACTAAATCAGATACAAACAATTCGCTATCTGATAAATCAACAATTAAGCCCAAACATGAGGCAAGAATAACGATTCCCGACTTCCTCGTTGATGTTTGGGGAACACCACATTGTGCAAACATCAACATTACCTTAAATCAGAATGGCGAATTTGTATTCAACGATTATGATAAAAATGGCAATTATATTGCTAAGGAAGGAACTTTTGATTTTAAAGATAACAAGGTAATTCTGCACTACAAAGATGGGGATTCCTTAATCCTAAAGCTAAAGCTCCTTGAATACGAAGAGTTTAACGACTATTATCTATACACTGACGACAAAAGCCGCTATTTGGTAAAGGGGCTGAGAGTTCCCTCTCCCGAAGAATTAGATTCCCTTACATCTCTGATATATTGTGAGGATAAGTAATACCCCTGTTCTCAGGAATATGCAGTAGATATATTAGTATTATTTGTCAATAACTGACGAACGTTTTTTCTGTAAACTCAGATACTTAACCATATTTGAAAGATGAATAAACCCAAATCGGTTATTAGGATGACTGTTTTCGTGGTTGCTTTTATAATTGCTTGATAACAAATGCTTTACAAATTGAATTTTCTAATGACCGCCATTAGAAAAACGACTTTGCAAGTGGCTTATTTTCAAGTTTTTACAAACCTAATCACGGAATTATATACTTCTAACGACCGATTTGGGATAAAGCAATATTTTTAATTTTACTGCTATTTACAGCATGTACCCAGCCCGAAAAATCTGCCAAGAAGTGGGTGGAAGAGGCAAAATGCGTTGATTCTGTAAAGATTGTTTCTCCACACAGATGGGCAGATATTGAAACCTTTAAGATTAAGGGATTTACCTTGCAGCAAGTAAAGAAACTTTACGGAGACTATAATTATACGGTGTATGAAAACGTCAAGATTTATGGTCCTGAAGATATTCCAGATTCGGATTTTTCTCGTTATTTTAAAGAATCAGACTATCCTGTTGTTATATCTGTTTACGATTGGTTTCGACATCCAAAAATAAGCAAAATGTACCCAAAGGTTAACAACATTTGGGATCTTTTTGACCACGATGGTAGTTTAGGGATGTGCATGCGAGTTTATTTCGTTGAATATGAAGGTAAACTAATAGTATTTGAGGCATTTCAGACATATTGCGATAGATTGTACTTTTTAGAATAAACATTCTGACACATCAGAAACAAAAAAGACAGCCTCATCAGACTGCCTTTCTGTTTATTTCAAAATCAGTTGTTTTGCAAACTCCCATATCACGATGCCAGCCGTTACGCTCACATTCGTAGATAGAGTCAAATTTGCCCAAAACGAATATTATTCCGCCCAAAGCGGTGACTTTCTCAGATTTTTTTGCTTACCTTTGCCATGGCCATTGATAATTTCAGTTGCTTTATATTGCAGCACCAAGGTAAGTGAAATTTCTGATATGGCCAAACCCTTGGCAACATTCTGTTGCTCAGGATATTATAAAGAATGTTAAACTAAAGTGCTGCGGAATTTTTAAAGTTTCTATAATTATAACTTGAAAATTACGGAACTCACAATCTTAAAAAACTAAAGCAATGAAAAGTTTATTGATTAAAGACACAACATTAGAGGAGCGTAAGCAAATTGTACAGGAATCGCTGAATTATAGTTCGGGCGACTGTGACGGACAGGACTTGTCTGACATTTACGACGACTACATTCTCGGGCTTCGTGAACTTGCCGACATTAACCGTGAGTTCAGCGAAAAACATGCCGGAGAAATTGTAGGAGAAGACACTAACCGCTAATGTTACATTAGCTTAAAATGACACACCTACAAGAAAGACTCTTCGAACTTCAGGACAAGGACTATGCTGCATTTCTGGCAAAACAGACACCCGTTGTTCCCAAAGACATTTTTGATAGGAGTACAAGTACCAGCCCTTCGTGCCTTTGCCAAGCAATGGGATGCCACCCCGCCATACATTGAGCAAAAGGTGCTTGCACCATTGACACACAATAGGCTTGTGAAAGTTTCCGAGCAAACGGATAAGCACAAGCCGATTCTGAAAGCATTGAAGGTAAACAACTGAACGCTAAAACAGATTATATTCGTATGACAAAGACTGCATACTATCCGTTCATAGACAAACTTTGGCTGTTCTCCACCATCTATATCGTGTGGTTTCACACGCCGCCACGTTTCGAGGCAGGCACCGACAACATCATCTGGTATATAGGCGTAGCGCTGTTCTTCTTCATCTCAGGAAGCCTGTTCCATTCCGACAGGCTTACGGCAAAGGATTTCGTAGCAAGGCAGTTTCACAGGCTCACATTGCCATCGCTCGTTTGCTATATGACCTTCTACCTGCTATGGGTGTTCTTCGGTCGCTATCATGCCAGCGTCGAAGACCTTGAGGCACAATGGTACGACCCTCTGACAGAACTTGTAACGGGACAGCCAAACTTAGTGGCAGCACCACTATGGTTCATCGTTACGTTGCTCGTCATACAAGGCACCACCTACATCATTCGCAAAAAGTTGCCTCTCTCGGTTCTCTTGTTGATAAGCGTATGTATCACAGCCTTTTCCTCATTCATAGACATCAATTACTTTAACATCCACTTTGCATCCGTATTCTTTATTTGGCACACCTTGGGAATATGCTTCCAGCACTATCTTCTCCCACATGTGCTGACACCAGGAACACCCGTCAAGTGGATAACCCGTATAAAGGCAGCAGGAGTGCCAATCCTTGCTTTCCAAAACTACGTCATCGGATGCGTCAAGATACTCCTCTCCGCCTTATGTGCCTACGACCTCACGACAGCACCACTCTACGCCAAATTCGTCGTAGCAGCCATCGCCTTCGTCATCACCACGGTCACGGCACTTGTTGCCAACGAGGCAATAAAGAAAATCCCAAACCAGCCAATAATACAAAAGAAAAACTGAATGATTTCAAAAAGAATCCTTTCGGACTTCTTGACACTTTGGACAATTTACTATAACGCACACACAAAAGGCAGCCTCATCAGACTGCCTTTCTGTTTATTTCAAAATCAGTTGTTTTGCAAACTCCCAAATCACGATGCCAGCCGTTACGCTCACATTCATAGAATGTTTTGTTCCAAACTGCGGAATCTCGAGGCAAGCGTCCGAACTGTCTACAACACATTGCTGAACGCCCTTAACCTCGTTGCCCATTATAACGGCATATTTCTCGCCGGCATCAAGTTTTATAGTCTCGAGCGACGTGCTGTGCTCTACCTGCTCAACGCTGAACACTTTGTAGCCCTGCGCCTTCAGGGCTGCAACAGCATCGGGCGTGTCGTTGAAGTATTCCCACTCAACCGAATCTTCGGCACCGAGAGCCGTCTTGTGAATCTCGGGATGCGGCGGCGTGGCGGTAATGCCGCAAAGCATTATCTTTTCTATTCTGAAGGCATCGCCCGTGCGGAACACCGAGCCTACGTTGTAAAGGCTTCTTACATGGTCGAGAACCACCACCAGAGGCATCTTCCGGCTTTGCTTAAACTCGTTGGTACTGATGCGGTTCATCTCCGTAACCTTCAGTTTTCTCATCGATTCTTTCATCGTCTGTACGCCCCGTTTTTAGTGTTTCGACTTCTTCTTTCCACCCTTCTTGCCTGCGCTCTTCGAGTGTCCTTTCTTGTCTTTCTTAGCCTTCTTGTGGTTGGCAATCTTCTCCTTCGGAGTAAGGCTTGTCTTCTTGCCCGTATAGAAAGGCGTTGTGCGCACCTCCTCGCCCTCGTAGTGAACAATTTCAAAGTCGAGCTGCTTGCGCTCCAAATTTGCCTTTGCAACCTTTATGCGCACAGGGTCGCCCAGCGTGTATATGCGGTGTGTGCGGCGGCCGCGTATGCAGTAGTTGCGCTCGTCAAACTCGTAGTAGTCGTCGTCGAGTTCGCGCATCGGAATCATGCCCTCGCACTTGTTCTCATTACATTCAACATAGAGTCCCCACTCGGTAACGCCACTAATCGTTCCATCAAACTCCTGTCCCATTCGCTCGCCCATAAACTCAACCTGCTTGTACTTAATGCTGGCGCGCTCGGCACTTGCCGCAAGTTGCTCCATAGCCGAACTATGCTCGCACAAATCCTCGTACTTGGTCTGCGAAACCGAACGCTCGCCGTTGGCATACTTTGTTAGCAGGCGGTGAACCATCGTGTCGGGATAACGGCGTATTGGCGATGTAAAGTGCGTGTAATAGTCGAACGCCAGGCCGTAGTGTCCGCAGTTGTGGGTTGAATAGCGCGCCTTCTGCATGGTGCGGAGGGCTACAATCTCAACAACGCCCTGCTCGCGCTTGCCCTTAACCTCGCTAAGAAGCTTGTTTATGTTCTTGGCAACATCGGTCTTGCTGCCTGTTGTCTTCAGTTTATAGTTGAACTGACCCACAAACTGGCAGAGATTGTCGAGTTTGTCGGGGTCTGGAAGGTCGTGAATACGATAAGGGAACACCTTGGCTGTCTTGCCCTTTGGCACGCGGCCTATGTGCTCGGCAACCGTACGGTTTGCCAGAAGCATAAACTCCTCAACAAGTTTGTTGGCATCCTTGGCATACTTAAAGTAAACGCTTACCGGCTTGCCCTTCTCGTCGATGTCGAAGCGCACTTCGCAACGGTCAAAGTCTATCGCGCCGTTGCTGAAACGCTTCTCGCGGAAAATCTTGGCCAGTCGGTTAAGAGTAACCAGTTCGAGCGCATATTCGCCCTTCAGACCGTCTTTCTCGGTCCAGTCAATCTTCATGTCGGGCTTGATGGCAGAACCGCCAATCTTCAAGTCCTCAGGATTAGCCGAGCCGTTTGCCTCGAGGATAGCCTGCGCCTCCTCGTAAGTGAAGCGACGGTTGCTCTTTATAACCGTGTGTACAATTCTGTAATCCTTTACATCGCCCTTGTCGGTTATGGTAAAGATGCACGAATATGCCAGTTTCTCCTCGTCGGGACGGAGAGAGCAGATGAAGTTGCACAAACGCTCAGGAAGCATTGGTATGGTACGGTCTACAAGGTAGATGCTCGTAGCACGCTCAACAGCCTCGCGGTCTATTATGTCGCCTTCCTTAACGTAGTGCGAAACATCGGCAATATGCACGCCCACCTCCCACAGTCCGTCGCCGATGCTTCGGATTGAGAGCGCATCGTCGAAGTCCTTGGCATCGTGAGGGTCGATGGTAAACGTAGTAACATCGCGGAAGTCCTCGCGCTCGGCATAGTCTTCGGCTGTAATTTCTGCCGAAATCTTGTCTGCCGCAGCCTCAACAGCCTCAGGATACTTGTACGGAAGTCCGTATTCGGCAAGGATGGCGTGCATCTCGGTGTTGTTGTCGCCAGCCTCGCCAAGAATGTCAATCACCTCGCCTATCGGGTTCTTTGCCTCCGTAGGCCACTCAACCACGCGCACAAGTGCCTTGTCGCCGTTCTTTCCGCCGGCAAGTTTATCCATCGGAATAAAAATATCGTTGGCAAGATTTGCCGACTCGGTAAGCAGAAAGGCGTATTGCTTGTTTACCTGCAACTTTCCTACGAATGTATCCTTGGCACGCTTTACTATCTCTATTACCGCTCCTTCTTTGGTGTGTCCCTTGCGGAATGCCGACAACGAAACCTTTACGGTGTCGCCGTTCATAGCATGGAGCGAGTTGCGCTCTGCCACAAAAACGGGCTCGCTGCCATCATCGGGGATGACGGAGTTCTTGCCGTTAGACTTGCGCACAAACTGCCCCTCGAACACCAGAGATGTGCTGTTAAAGCGGAAACTACCGTAAGGCTGCTCTATCAGAAAGCCTTCCTGAGTCATATCATTAAGAATATCTGCACAAAGCATTTTCAAAGGATGCGTTGTGAGATTCAGTTCACGGGAAATATCTTTCAACGAATAGACCGTTCCCACATTGGCAAGGAACATCGCCGTAAGGCGGTCTACCAACTCTTTCTTAGTCAGGCGTTTGCCTGCTTTCTTACCACTTTTTCCCATATTGTCATAAATTTTAGTTTCTACAAAGAAAAGTATTATTTTCCAAACGTCATACTTTTTTCAAATTTTTATTTGGCATACATCTTGTAAAGACGAGCCGTGAGCGCGTAAACCAGAACAGCACTTATCCATCCGCCAATAACATCTATAAGATAGTGCGCCTGAATGTAGACGGTGGCACAGCATAGCAGAACATAGAACGGCAGCAGGATGAAGACCATCTTGTACTGCTTGTCGCGCAGGCAGATGAGCATCAGTATTGTCGATATTCCGACGTGCGAACTCGGGAACGCCGCTGTTGGTCGTTCGCCTGCATTCTGCGAGCCAAGGACAAGGTTATAGAACAGTCCGTCGCTATCGCCCGGCGCGGTAAGCATCTCGGTATGCGATGCGAAATAGTTGCCCACATCAACAAAGTTAGCCTGCGCCACACTATCAAGCCCTATGGCACAGTAATAATACTGCGGTCCTGCCACAGGCACGAAGATGAACACGACGTAATAGATAAAGAACGATGCCATAACTACAAAAGCGGCGCGCTCGAACTTGTGCGTACGGCCAAAGAGATAGTACAACTCGGTTGCCATTATCATGGGGAAGTAGGCTACATATCCAAGGTTGAAAGCCTCGCTCCAGAAACTGCCCGTAAGCACTTGGCTGAACACATAGGCCGGCTGGCATCCGAAGATGCTCTGCTCTGCCGATGCCATGATGTGGTCGAGGTTAGGCAGAAGACAGTTAAAGTCGTATGTATTCGAATACCAGTAAGGCAGCAGCGTGAACTGGGCAATGGAGCGCGCATATCTGGTAACCTTGCAAGGAAACTTGCGGTACAAGAGCCACAATCCCACGGTCATTGCCAGAATCAAGCCCCGGTTTGCCACCTGCATCAGCGGAGCATTTATACTATTCCAAAAAACAATTACAAGAACGAGCGTGAAAGCCAGATAGGCAAGCATCGCCTTCTCAATCAAAAGCAATCCTTCGCGAGGATTCTCTTCTCTGTCAACAAATGTCTTTATAGCCATCCTTCTTTTTTATACCATTCAACAGTTTCCTTAACGCCTTCGTCCAAGATATAGTCGGGCGCATATCCAAGTTCATCAACAAGCGGCTTTATGTCGCATTGCCAGTTTCTCTGCTTCAGAATCTTGTATTTGTCGAGATTCAGAGTGGTTGTAGTGCCTCTCAGCCTTGCCATGAATGTGGAGACGAGCGACACAATCCACAGAAACCACACGGGCGCACAGATGTGCAGAACAAAGCGGTTGCCAATCTCGTGCTGAAGCAGGTCGCTGAACGTGCGGCTTGTGTACACTCTGCCGTCTGATACGAAATACTCGCGGCGCACAACCTGCTTGTCTATGGCAAGGAAGATAGCCTTTACCAAATCCTTAACATACACGAAGGTGATGTCTTGCCTTGAATATCCGACGGAGAAATCGATATGCTGCTTTATACTCTTTGCCATGATGAAATAGTCCTTCTCTCGCGGACCGTACACTCCCGTAGGGCGCATGATGACGTACGGCACATCGGCAAGGCTCTTGATGTACTGTTCGCTCTGCAACTTGCTTGCGCCGTATGCCGTATTTGGATTAGGCACATCACCGGCAGAGATAGGAGCATAATCCTTCTCGTGTATCGCGCCGAAGACGCTGAGCGTACTGATGTAGATGAACTGCTTAGGCATCATGCCAAGCGACTTGAGGGCATCGACAAAATGCTTTGTTCCGTAATAGTTTACCGCATAGAAATCGCGCTTGAACCTGCACTTTGTCGCTCCAGCAGCGTGAACTATGTAGTCCCACGTTCCGTGCTCCTCCTTAAAGTTCTGTAATTGTTGACGAAGTACAACCTTATCGGCAAAGTTCAGTTCCACAAAATTTATGTCGGCATCCTTCAGATACTCTCTGCTGCTGGTGCCTCGCACTCCAGCCCAAGTATCAAACCCTTTCCTTAGTGCCTCTTCTACCAAAAAACTTCCAATAAAACCGCTGGCACCTGTAATCAAAATCTTCATAAGCCAATGTTGTTTTTGCAAATATAACATAAAAAAATCTGTAACGTGCTTATTTTTTCTTTTTTGCTTTCGGAGTGCGCCAAAAATTGTAAAGTCGAGTTTCATTTTTACAGATGCCGTCAGCAAAAAGAATGATAATAATGAAATGTGAATAAAAGTTAAAAATGCAGTGTTTAAACAAAATAAGGAAAAAAGATGTTGCAAGGCATAATAAAAACTTTTGTATTTGAATATAAACACGTTATATTTGCAACCGTTATCCTAGGACAATCTTTTTGCCTTTAACACTGGTACAGAATAAAAAGGAAGTCGCCGTGAGGTCACTTCCTTTTCTGTTTTTTATTCTGTCAAAATAGCCACTTTACGCATCAAAAACTTAGCAATGCCAACAGATAGGGATATTGATTTTTTTATTATTTTTGCCGCACTAAGTTTTCATAACCTACGAAACTATAATGAAAAAATTAATTTATCTTCTAACTGCGCTATTATTTCCGGCTGCAATTACGGCAAGCGAAGGCAGTAAAACAACAGGCAAAATAAACAGAGTGGCACTATTGCAACGCAACTCGCCTATAGTAACAAAAAACGACAGTCTTTCATCGCTTTCTGTTGGCAACGGAGGATTCGCCTTCACCGTTGATGCCACCGGATTGCAGACTTTTCCTGAGAAATTCAGCAACGGCGTTCCGCTCGGAACGATGAGCGACTGGGGCTGGCATAGTTTTGAGAACACGGGCGATTACAAACTCGACGATGTTCTGAAAGAATTTGACTTTCACGGACATAAAGAATTGTATGCTTGTCAGTTTAAAGAAGGCGGACGGCAGCAAGACGCATGCAACTATCTCCGCGTAAATCCTCATCGTCTGCACCTCGGAACATTAGGTTTCGACATTTCTGAAATGAAAGGTACGATGCCCGAGAATATCAAACAGAGACTCGACCTATACTCGGGCACGATAAAGAGCGAATATAAGTGGAACGGTCAGAAATACAGCGTAGCCACGGCGTGTCACCCCGATGATGACATGGTTGCTGCACAGATTTCAAACAAGGCTCACACCCCGCTGTGCCTGCGTTTTCCTTACGCAACAGGCGGTCATTGCGACGATGCCAGCAACTGGAACGCCGACGACAAGCACAACACCGAAATCATTGAGCAGAAATCGAACTATGCCGTTTTTGAGCGCACCATCGATGCCACAAAATACTTCGTCACTCTGAAGTGGACAGGAAATGCAGAACTTTCAAGAAAAGGCAGAAACAAGTTCATTCTTTCTCCAAAAGATGATTCTTTCAGCATAACATGTGAATTTTCAGAGAAGAAGCCCGATGCAAAATCTGACGACGCAAAGCAGACTTTCGCAAAGTCTGCCGAATATTGGAAAGATTACTGGCAGAAGGGAGCAATCGTAGATTTCTCGAAATGTACCGACCCTCGCGCAAAGGAACTTGAACGCCGTGTTGTTCTGAGTCAGTATCTGCTGGCGATAAACTGCGCTGGCGATACTCCGCCACAGGAAACAGGACTGACATATAACTCGTGGTACGGCAAATTCCACCTCGAAATGATTTGGTGGCATCAGGCGCAATTCGCTCTCTGGAATCACCCCGAGAAACTGGCACACTCGCTTCATTGGTATCACAAAGTTGCACCGATAGCAACCGAGATTTCCCGTCGTCAAGGCTTTGACGGACTGAGATGGATGAAGATGACCGACCCAGACGGTCTTGAAGCCCCAAGCAACGTCGGAAGTTTCCTCATCTGGCAACAGCCACACCTTATCTATCTTGCCGAACTGCTCTACCGCAACAGCAAGGACAAGGCGATAAAGGACGAATATTACAATCTTGTTCAGGAAACAGCCAAGTTTATGTATTCGTTTGCCGATTACGACAAGGCTCACGACCGCTACGTTCTGAAAGGTTGCATCCCGGCACAAGAAACACTAAAGGCTGCCGTAACAGTAAATCCTCCTTTCGAACTGTCTTACTGGCACTACGCAATGCAAGTTGCCAACCGCTGGAGAGAAGAGAACGGCGAGCCTCACGTAAAAGAATGGGACAATCTCGTAGAAAAACTCTCGCCTCTGGCATTCAATAGCGACAGCCTCTATCTCGCAGCCGAAAGTGCAACAGAGACTTATTCAGACATCAGATGTACATCCGACCATCCTGCCCTTCTCGGCGCAGTTGGAATTTTGCCGATGAACAATCTGATAAACAAAAATTGCATGCTGAAAACGCTCGACTGGGTTATTGCAAACTGGAACTGGAACAAGACATGGGGATGGGATTATCCGATGGTTGCCATGAACGCAACACGATTGGGAGAGCCAGAGAAAGCCATCGAGGCAATACTTCTCGACAACCGGACAAACACCTATCTCGTAAGCGGACATAACTATCAGGACGAACGTCTGAGAATCTACCTTCCGGGAAACGGCGGACTTCTTACAACAGTAGCGCTGATGTGCGCTGGCTGGGACGGCTGCAACACCGAGAATCCGGGATTCCCGAAAAACGGAAAATGGAACGTAATGTGGGAGGGCCTGAAGCCTATGCCATAAGAAATAAAAACGCTGAGTCGCAAATTTACGGCTCAGCGTTTATTTTTTCCTATTTCTTCTCCACAATCGATACTTTCAGCGGCGTTACAAGTCGGCGGTTAAACTGCCTTATGTGCTCTACCCATTCGTCGAACGACTTTAATCCGTATTTGCTCCACGAAGCCCCGAAATAATACACAAAACTATCGCCCGGAGTGTATTGCGAGATGGCTTGCAGATAGCCGAAATTGCCATCGTGCTCTGCCCTCTGCTTGCTTGTCTTAAACAGATTTTCCTCGATGCTCAGAACTGGGTGAACAAAGATTGCACCAGTATAGATATCGCCCGTCTTCGGATAATTCTGCGTGCGATATCTGAAAGCCATGAATCCGTCGTCAACGCTGCCCTCAATTTTGTTTCTGCGCCTTCCGTTAAGCACAATTCCCGTGCAGATGTTCTTCACTTCCTTCAGATTTCCGAACGAAAGCTGAACCTTGTTGAAATAGCATCCTGCATCGAGCGAGATAATTCTTTTTTCGACGATTGAAGAATCTCCATCAACCTTAATAGGAGGATAAGTAAGCGCAACGGTGAATCGCAGCGGACCATTATCAAGAATCTCGTAAGTGCTGTAAGCATTAGACGGAATAAGAGTAACCGAATCTGCCATCAGAGCCGTGCCAGCCAAGCCGAGCGTGCGCCCAACCTTAAAACAGTCGAGACCATCGCCGTGGTCGTGATAGAAATCCATCGAATCCTTCAGAGCCTTTGCCTTGCGAATCTGTCCCTTCGTTTCGAGCAGGTCGATACGGCTTTGCAGTTCGGGGTCTGAAGCCCTTATATACCTGTCTTCGCTCACAAGGTCGGTCGTATCCTTGCACCAATAGTCGTAACCATATTTCGGCTCCTTCGTCATCTGCTGAGTTGGGCCGAAGCATCGGTATATCGCAAGTTCATTCTCCCAAGTTATGTCGTCGTTTCTGAAGGCATAGAAATGCCCCTGAACGCGCGGTTCTATTGTCTTCGGAACACCGTGCCTGATGGTATATACAACCGACGAATTCGCTCCGACACTAACCGGAAAGATTACATTCTCATCATACGAAATTTGGTACGGCACCTCCTTTCCGTCCTTGTCAACGATGACAAACTGAACGGAATCGCTCTCTCCAAACTCGTCTATAACCTGCTTGAACGGAATCTCAACCAGTTCGTTGCTGCGCAGAGTGTCTAACTTGTTCGTAATCTTCACATCTATTGATGTGCGAGGTTGCGAGCACGCTGCAAACATAGCGCCCACAAGCAAGAATGAAACTTGTACCTTCATAAATTCAGAAAAGCAAAAAAGCGACAACGGAAACATCAAATCCCCGCTGCCGCCTGTATATAAAAAATATCTTTTTTAGACCTTTTTACTTAGGCTGCTTGCCGATGTATGCAAGGATACCGCCATCAACATAAAGGATGTGACCGTTCACTGCATTTGAAGCCTCAGAAGCCAAGAATACAGCAGGACCTGTAAGTTCCTGTGGATCCAACCAACGGCCAGCTGGAGTCTTTGCGCAGATGAATGAGTCGAATGGGTGACGGCTGCCGTCAGCCTGCTTCTCGCGAAGAGGTGCAGTCTGTGGAGTAGCGATGTAGCCCGGGCCGATACCGTTACACTGGATGTTGTACTCGCCGTACTCTGAACAGATGTTACGAGTAAGCATCTTCAAACCACCCTTTGCTGCTGCATAAGCAGAAACTGTCTCGCGACCAAGCTCAGACATCATTGAGCAGATGTTGATGATCTTACCAGCACGCTTCTTCATCATTGAAGGAAGAACTGCCTTTGCAACGATAAATGGAGCGTTAAGGTCGATATCAATAACACGACGGAAATCAGCAGCCTCCATCTCGTGCATTGGGATGCGGCGGATGATACCAGCGTTGTTTACAAGAATATCGATAGTGCCAATCTCCTTCTCGATTGTAGCAACCATCTTCTGTACAGCCTCCTCGCTTGTTACGTCGCAAACAAAGCCGTGAGCGTTGATGCCCTTCTCCTTGTAAGAAGCAAGACCTTTGTCAACCAACTCCTGATTGATATCGTTGAAACAGATTGTTGCACCCTGCTCTGCAAATGCAGATGCAATGGCAAAACCAATACCGTAAGAAGCACCAGTAACCAAAGCTACCTTACCTTCGAGTGAAAAATTCAAAAACTTATTCATTTCTATTTATTTTATATAAACATTGTTTGTTGCAAATATATTAAAACAATTTTGAAACGCAATAAATTTTTCTCAAAAATTGGCAAGTATAGATTACATTTTTAGTTTCGTGTGGGCACAAAAAAAGTCAATTTGTAAAAACAAACTGACTTTTTCTGAGGTTGTGCTACCAAGATTCGAACTTGGACTGAGAGAACCAAAAACTCTAGTGCTGCCATTACACCATAGCACAATCACTATGAACTTCCCTTTTTTGGAAGAATCGGGTGCAAAAATAATACTATTTCTTTATATAGCAAAATATTCTTGCCTATTTTCTTTTATTTCGCAATGAGCAGGAAGTAATTCTTCTTACCCTTCTGAACAAGCAGATACTTGCCGTTTAGAAGGTCGTCCGAAGTAATTGTCTGGTCGAACGCTGTGAGTTTTTCCTTGTTCAAAGAAACACCGCCGCCCTGAACCATCTTTCTCATCTCGCCCTTTGATGGGAAGCACTGTGTGTGCTCAGCCAAAAGGTCAACAGCCTTAACGCCTGCCGAAATCAAATCCTTAGAAACCTCGAACTGCGGAACGCCGTCGAACACAGAAAGAAGAGTCTGCTCGTCGAGTTTCAGAAGGCTGTCCTTTGTTGCCTTGCCAAACAAGATGTTGCTTGCCTCCAAAGCAGCCTCGTAATCTTCCTGAGAGTGAACCATAACGGTGATTTCCTTGCCAAGTCGCTTCTGAAGCTTACGCTGACCCGGATCCTCGTCATGCTCTGCAATAAGGGCATCAATCTCTTCCTTGCCGAGGTTTGTGAATATCTTGATGTATCGCTTTGCATCCTCGTCGCTCACGTTGAGCCAGAACTGAAGGAATGTGTAAGGCGATGTATATTCGCGGTTAAGCCAGATGTTTCCGCCCTCGGTCTTACCGAACTTTGTTCCGTCAGCCTTTGTTATAAGCGGACAAGTAAGAGCGAAAGCCTCAGCCTCTGCGCCGAGTGTGCGGCGGATAAGCTCTGTTCCGGTTGTGATGTTACCCCACTGGTCCGAACCGCCCATCTGAAGCTTACAGTTCTTCTCCTTGTAAAGGTGAAGGAAATCGTAGCCCTGAAGAAGTTGGTATGTGAATTCTGTAAAAGACAAGCCGTCGCGAGCCTCGCCGTTAAGACGCTTCTGCACACTGTCCTTTGCCATCATATAGTTTACGGTGATGTGCTTGCCAATCTCGCGGGCAAAATCGAGGAACGAGTAGCCCTTCATCCAGTCGTAGTTGTTTACAAGTTCAGCCTTGTTCGGAGCATCGCTGTCGAAATCCAAGAACTTTGAAAGCTGCTGCTTGATGCACTCTACATTGTGGCGGAGTGTCTCTTCGGTAAGCAGATTACGCTCAGTGCTCTTGCCCGAAGGGTCGCCAATCATACCAGTTGCACCGCCTACAAGGGCGATAGGCTTGTGACCAGCCTTCTGGAAATGACGGAGAATCATAATACTGCAAAGGTGACCAATATGAAGAGAATCGGCAGTAGGGTCAAAACCTACGTAGCCGGCTATGTTTTCTTTTTCAAGAAGTGCGTCTGTACCCGGCATCATTGTATGGAGCATGCCTCTCCACTTTAATTCTTCAACAAAATTCATCGAATGAGTTATTTTATTTTTATTGTTTTTTACATTATCACGTGCAAAAATACGACTTTATTTCTTCACATCCAAATAATTATGTGCAATAAATTGAGCAAGCGTTTCTAACGGAATATGCGTTACTTCCGAAGCCTTGCGATACACATCCAGAACGCTTCCGCCGTATTCGTCAGTCTCGAACAGAATTTTGTCTGTCGGGCACAAGGAAAGGCTTTCGGCATTGAAATTTATTCCGAAACTGATATACATTCCCTTGGATATAAGCTGATTCATCTGCTGCGGCTTTCCTCTGAACCCGTGGATAATCCACGGCACCGACGGCTTTATCTGCTTATGAACGGCAAGAAGTTCGGAAAAAGCCTTTACACAATGTATTATCATCGGCTTGCCCATACGTTCGGCAATCTGCGCCATCTCTGAAAACAGAATAATCTGCTCGTCCATGTCAAGATGCGAGCGTAGTTTATCCAGTCCGCACTCACCAATGAAGGCGGACTTCTCAATCATGCCAGTGTTTTCTTCCAGAAGTTTCTTCCAGTCGCGACCAACATACCACGGGTGAACCGATGCGCTGTAAAGCGTCGGCAACTCGGCTGGAATGCTGTTCGAAACAAAAACATTGCGTACGGATATAACATTCTCATAATCGCAGTCGTTATGGGTATGTATATCGTATAAAACATTCATAGTCGTTAACTTATGGCACAGGGTCGTATCCGCTGCCTCCCCAAGGATGGCATCTAAGTATGCGCCTGATGGCAAGATACAATCCGTAGAACGGACCATGCTTGCGTATAGCCTCGACGGCATATTGCGAACATGTGGGCGTGAATCTGCACGATGGCGGCAGAAGCGGCGATATTGCCCTTTGGTAGAAATATATAGGATAAAGAAGGCACTGCGACAGCACCTTCTTTACTATTCTAATTACCTTGTTCATCCTTATTTTTCTCGTCAAGGCTGTATTTCTTTGCAACCTTTTCAGCCAATATCTGAAGCACCAGCTTCATCTTATTCATAACCGCCTCGGTGTCGTATTTCTTATCGTCCTGCCAGATGAAGGAAATTATCATGCGGTCTTCGGGATGCGTTTTGAATGCCTTCAGTAAAACAGACTTTTGCAGTCGGTACGACTCGCGCAGTTGTCTCTTAACCCTGTTGCGGTCTACGGCATTGTGAAAATGCCTTTTCGATACCGACATCATTACAGAGACCGTTGCATCAGACGAATATCTGCCTATCCGATACACAGCCCGTATCGGGTGAACTGATACAGACTTGCTGCCACTCGAGAACAGTTCTTCTATCAGTTTCTTGCTGCAGAGGCGTTCCTCTTTACAAAATCCGTTAAGTTTGTTCATCAAACTACTTCAGTTCTGACAAAAATTTGTCGAGCGCGGCAGTCATTGACGGACATTCCTTAGTTGGAGCCTCAACATCAACGCGAAGGTCAGAATCCTTTGCGTGCTTTGCCGTTGTAGGTCCGAATGTTGCAATGGCTATATCGTTCTGCTTGAAGTCTGGGAAGTTCTTCTTCAGAGAGTCGATTCCGGCAGGGCTGAAGAACAGCAGCATGTCGTAGTCGAAAGCCTCATCCTCGGTAAAGTCGTTGCTCACGGTGCGGTACATAACGGCTTCGGCATGGCTAAGACCATTGCTTTCCATCATGTTGGCAATATCGTCGGTGTGAACAGTTGACATAGGTATAAGGAATTTCTCTGTCTTGTGCTTTATCATAGATGGAAGAAGGTCGTCAATCTTTCCGGTTTTTCCGAAGAATACCTTGCGCTTGCGGTACTGTACATACTTCTGGATATACAATGCTATGGTTTCTGTAATGCAGAAATACTTCAGCGTTTCGGGTACTTCAATACGCATTTCCTGACATAGTCCGAAGAAATGGTCGATTGCATGACGTGAAGTAAAAACTATAGCAGTGTAGTCGGGTATGGAAATTTTCTGCTGGCGGAACTCCTTCGGAGTAACGGCCTCTACCTTAATGAAGGGGCGGAATACAATCTCGACCCCGTGTTTTGCAGCAATATCGAAGTAGGGTGACTTCTCCGAAGTTGGTTTAGGCTGCGAAACAAGTATCTTACTTACTTTCATTTAATTTTTTATAATCAAACTATTATTTGCTAACACCAAAGCCTGCCACAAAAAGGCAGCCGACATCAGTTCGAGTGCGCAAAAGTACATAATTAAATACAAAATACCGCCTTTTTTGCTAAAAAAGATGCTATAAGCCTTGTAAAACAGCATCATTTTGGATAAAATCCAACTTATCGACAGGTATATAAATGCATTTTTAATCGAGAGGTCGAAATACACAATAAGAAGCAGGAGCGGGAACATTACGAGTCCAGTCAACGAAACTACGAGCCAGTACGACTCAAGCCATATTCTTCGTCTCTGACGCTCGAAGAAAACCCAGTTAACGAACGAGTAAATTGAGAACTTGAAGAAGAAATACGCAATGCATACTCCCGTGTTTATTCCAAGAAGAACGTATGGCGATGTATTCTGAAACACCTCGGGAAAACTGTCCATCGTGTAGTCGAAGAACAGAACAGCAAGGATGAATATCGTCTGGCAGGTAAGGAACATCTGGAATCGTAGTTCCGAACCGCTGTGTATTGAGAAGATGCTCGATCTCTCTCTGACAACATTAAATTCCTTTATCTGCTGAAGCAGAAAACGCTTTCCGTTGGCAAAAACGAGCGACAGAAGGAAGAAGCACATCAGAACTATAGTCGTTATGGCATCATCGGCCATAAGATGATAGTGCACAGGGTCGCCCGACATTCCGTCGATGTTCGAAGCCTTTGCCTCGGTATAGAACTCGCTGTTTGAGAAGTAGTTATCTTTGTAATAAGTCTTCAGTTTTCCTACCTGAACGTGCAGATTCAGAATGGAATCGTGCTTCTCGACAATGTTAATCAGCGGACCTGACGACGGCAGGTTTGCCATACTGTCACGATAAGCCCTGTCTTGCATAGCCTTTATGTATGCAAGCTCAGCCGAATCGAGGCGCTCCAAATGGTGTGCGCCAGCCAGACTGTCGGTTTCTATGTTAGGATTTAGACTGTTCATACAAAAAAATCTCGGCAAAGATAGTGCAATTTTCAATTTTATTTTATAATTTCACTCGCAAAATTTGAAAACTAAAGAATAAAACCATTTTATTGATGAACCGTAATATTAAAATCCACTGCGTTAATAACGGCAAAACTTTCGAAGTTCCGATTTGCAGCAATCTGATGGACATATACAAGGCAACTGGTCTGAATATGGAATACGGACCAATAAGTGCCATAGTTAACAACAAGGAAAAATCGCTTGTTTACGAGTGTTACAAAGACAAACTCGTAAGGTTTCTCGACCTTACCAACCCTTCGGCTCTGCGAACATATACTCGCACCGTGCTGATGATTCTGTGCAAGGTTGTTTCGGATATTTTTCCAGACGGACGAATAATTATTGAAAACCCAGTTTCGAAAGGTATTTACTGCCGACTGGTAATCGGTCGTGCCATTACCGAAGACGACATCGCCACAATCCGCACCGAGATGCAGAAGGTTATCGATGCCAACATTCCTATCGAGCGCATAGAATGTACAACCGAAGAGGCTATAAAGTTGTTCGAGGAGCGCGGACTGATGAGCAAGGTAAAACTTCTGAAATCAATAAAGAGCGTTATGTCAGCCTATCACAAATTAGGCGACTATGTAGATTTCTACTACGGCTCGCTTCTGCCTTCAACCGGAATGGTGAATCTTTATGCAATAGATTCGTACTACGACGGATTGCTTGTGCGCACTCCCGACCCAAAGAATCCGAGCAAGCTGCCAAACATCATCAGACAGGACAAGATGTTCAAACTGTTCAAGGAGCATCACGAGAGGCAGGAAATCTTTAACATCAGCACAATTGGCGATTTTAACATAGCCTGTGAACAGGGCTTTACAAGTCAGTTAATAACCGTGAGCGAGGCTATTCAGGAAAAGAAAATCTCGCTTATTGCCGACCAGATTGTTGAGCGCGGAAACGTTAAGGTTATACTCATCGCCGGTCCGTCATCGAGCGGAAAGACAACATTCAGCAAGCGTCTTAGCGTGCAACTGGCAGTAAACGGAATAATCCCGATAGCAATATCGCTCGACGACTACTTCGTGAACCGCGAGCAGACTCCGAAGGATGAGAAAGGCGACTACGACTTTGAATCGCTCTACGCACTCGACCTGCCATTCTTCAACAAACAGTTGCAAGAACTTATTGACGGTAAGGAGATTGAGATTCCGACATACAATTTCGAAAGAGGTGAGCGTGAGTTCAAGGGCAAGAAAATAAAGATGAACGAGAACAACATCCTCGTGCTTGAAGGAATACACGGACTTAATCCCGAACTTACATCACAGATTCCAGAGGAGAACAAGTTCCGCGTATATGTGTCTGCCCTTACATCTATCCTGCTCGACGAGCACAACTATATTCCAACTACCGACAACCGTCTGCTGCGCCGCATCATCCGCGACACAAAATACCGCGGCTGTCCGGCTCAGGAGACAATACGCCGCTGGCCGAGCGTAAGAGCAGGCGAGGACAAGTGGATTTTCCCTTATCAGGAGAATGCCGACGCCATGTTCAACAGCGCACTTCTGTTCGAACTTGCCGTAATCCGCAATCAGGCAATTCCTGCGCTCATCAACGTGCCGGAAAATACCCCAGAGTATGCCGATGCGTTCCGCCTGTTCAGATTCTTGCTTAACATCCGAAGCATCGAAGGCAAAAACCTTCCTCCTACATCACTTCTAAGAGAATTCTTAGGCGGCAGTAGTTTCAATTACTAAAAATTGCACTATCTTTGCACATTGTATGAAACAAGGAGCAGAAATAAGGCAAGGGCTGGTACAGAAACAGACTACGATTCTAAGCCCACAGCAGATTCAGTTCGCCCACCTTCTTGAAATACCGTCGGCAGGTATGGAAGAGTGGGTGAAGAACGCTGTTGATGAAAACGAAGCTCTTTGTAATCAGAACGATAACGACAATGCGCCCGACAACTACGGCGACACGGTTAGCGAGGATATAAAGGAGAAGGACGACATCGTTGACGAATACATGAAGGACGATGACGGCGAACCGCTGTCGAAGGGTACGACGGGCGACTCGGAAAAGAGTTCATATCGCTCTGAGCCAGACAACGAGAACTCGAAAATAGACCTCCTAGTTGAGCAGATGGGCGAATACAATCTGACAGAAAAAGAAAGCACTATTCTGCGATACATCATAGGTTCGCTCGAAAATAACGGACTTCTGCTTACGCCACTCAACAAACTATCGTACGAACTGAATGTTGAACAGAACATAAACGCTTCGGAAGACGATATTCTCGACATGATTGAGACTCTTCAGGAGTTCGACCCTGCCGGTGTTGGCGCGCGGAGTTATCAGGAAAGTCTGCTTATTCAGGCACAGCGAATGCACGCCGACACCGCCGAGAAAGAATCTCTGCGAAAATACATCATCGCAATATTCGAAAAGATGTACGACGATTTTCTGCATCAGCGATGGGACATCATTCAGCAACGCCTCAAGATTGACGACGAAACGCGTAACAAAATCAGACAGCACATCACGCGCTTCATTCCTGCTCCGCTAAGTTCTGAAGAAGGACTTGCCGACCACGGAAGCGCACTTGCCGAGCCCGATTTCATCATAAAAGAAAACTCGGAAGGTGAAGTTTACGTCGTGCTTAACGACAGTCACATTCCGCAGGTTCAACTTAATCCCGAGGTTCAGAGAGAAATTAAATACATCGAGGAAAAGAAGGAAAAGAGCAAGCAGGACAAGCAATGGCTCAACAACAAAAAGCAAAAGATTGAGAACGCGCGAAACCTCATAGAGATGCTCAGACAGAGAGAACTAACTCTCTACAAGACGATGAAGGCAATCTTCGACCTTCAGAAAGATTTCTTCGTTGAATGTGACGAAACAAAACTGAAGCCGATGATTCTGGAAGATGTGGCAAAACTTGCAAATCTCGACATATCAACCGTTTCGCGAGTAAGCAACATTCGCTTCGTTGAGACGCTCGACGGTCAGATTCTTCCGCTAAAATACTTTTATTCACGCACTTATACATCAAACAACAACGAGAGCAAGACTATTCAAGATGTATTCAGCGCGATAAAAGAAATTATTGATAATGAGAACACCGAAAATCCTTACAAGGACGAAGAGATTGTTGAAAAATTAAAGGAAAAGGGCATTGTACTTGCTCGGCGCACTGTGGCAAAACACCGTACACAACTGGGTTATCCCATTGCCAGCGTACGAAAAAACATAAAAAGATGATGAGCGATAAACACTTAATCACAACAGCAAAGTTCGTATCAACGATGTTCACACCACTGTGTGTGCCGTTGCTGGCTTTTGCAATTTTATTCACATTCAGTTATCTGAGCCTGCTTACGCTTGGCTTCCGCCTTGTTGTACTCGGCATGGTTGCAAGCTTTACAATAATTCTTCCAAAATTCGCCATTCTTCTGTACCGAAAGATGAACGGCTGGACTCTCCGTCAGGCAAGCAAGCGCGAAAACCGCGTTGTACCTTATCTGCTTACCATAACATGCTATATTGCATGTCTTTACCTGATGTACAGTTTGGCAATGCCACGCTTTCTGAGCGCAATAATAATGGCAGGACTGATTGTTCTTGTAATCTGCATAACCATCAACCTTTGGTGGAAAATCAGCACACACATGGCTGGCATCGGCGGACTGATAGGCGGACTTATTCCACTCAGCATGTCGTTCGAATACAACATGACGTGGTGGATGTGCTGTGCAATAATATTCGCAGGTATGTTGGGCACAAGCCGAATGATTCTGCGCCAGCACTCGCTTGGACAGATAATCGTAGGCTTCTTCGTGGGATTTTTTAGTGCGTTTTGTATAATCTATAAATATACGTTAATTTAATAAATATGAATGCAATTGTAAGTATTATAATGGGCAGCACTTCCGACCTTCCGGTTATGGAGAAGGCTGCAAAATTCTTGGAAGAGATGCAGATTCCTTTCGAGATGAACGCTCTTTCGGCTCACCGCACTCCAAACGAGGTTGAGGAGTTTGCACGAAACGCCAAGAGCCGCGGCGTAAAGATTATCATTGCTGGCGCAGGAATGGCTGCTGCTCTTCCTGGAGTTATTGCGGCAAGCACTACCCTTCCGGTTATCGGCGTTCCTATCAAAGGTATGCTCGACGGACTCGACGCTATGCTCAGCATCATTCAGATGCCTCCGGGCATTCCGGTGGCTACCGTTGGTGTGAACGGAGCACAGAACGCTGCAATTCTGGCTGCCGAGATGCTTGCGCTTTCCGACGAAAATCTAGCAAAGAATCTTGCCGAATACAAAGAAGGTCTGAAGCAGAAAATTGTAAATGCCAACAAGGAGTTGAGCGAAATAAAATATAAGTTCAAGTGTAACTAAATGGAAACAGATTTTTTTAACTACTCGCGAAGAGAATCTGTAGAGGTTCATGTAGGAAACACGTGTATTGGCGCCGGAAATCCCGTAAGGATTCAGAGCATGACAAACACGTCTACTATGGATACCGATGCTTGCGTTGAGCAGAGCAAGCGCATTATCGATGCCGGCGGCGAACTTGTCCGTCTTACAACTCAAGGCGTAAGAGAGGCTGAAAACCTAAAGAACATCAACGCAAAACTGCGTGCACAAGGTTATAATCAGCCTTTGGTTGCCGATGTTCACTTCAACCCTCACGTTGCCGACGTGGCTGCTCTCTATGCCGAGAAAGTGAGAATAAATCCGGGCAACTACGTAGATGCCGCCCGCACATTCAAGCATCTTGAATATACCGAAGAGGAATATGCTCAGGAACTAAAGAAGATTGAAGAAAAGTTCGTACCTTTTCTTAATATATGCAAGGAGAATCACACAGCCATCAGAATTGGTGTAAACCATGGCTCGCTTTCCGACAGAATAATGAGCCACTACGGCGATACTCCCGAAGGCATTGTTGAAAGTTGCATGGAATTCCTTCGCATCTGCGTAAAAGAAAACTTCAACGATGTGGTAATCTCGATAAAGGCGAGCAACACCGTAGTTATGGTGCAGAGCATGCGTCTTTTGGTCGAAGTTATGCAGAAGGAAAATATGAAATTTCCACTCCATCTTGGAGTTACAGAGGCTGGCGACGGCGAAGACGGACGTATTAAGAGCGCAGTTGGAATAGGCGCGTTGCTATCCGATGGCATCGGCGACACAATAAGAGTTTCGCTGAGTGAGGCTCCCGAGGCTGAGATTCCTGTGGCTAAGCATCTTGTTGAATACATCGGCAAGAGAGCAGGACATCAGTACATTCCGGGAATTGCCGACAAAAGCTTCAACTTTACAAAGCCATCGCGCCGTGCAACAAAGGCTGTCCGCAACATTGGCGGAGACAATCAGCCGGTAGTTATCGCTGCCGACATTGAAGGAAAGCGTACTTCGGTTGCTAATGCCGATTTCACTCCCGACTATGTTTACTGCGGACAAAATCTGCCTGCACCAGAAAAGCGCATAGCCAAGGATTATATAGTAGATGCCGACAGATGGGACGGCGAGGCTAACACATGGCCAGTATTCCGTTACGATCAGTTGCTTTACATAAGCGCATGTCAGGCACCGCTTAAATTCTTATTCTTGCCTTACATGGCTTGCACCGACGAGACTATCGCTTGTCTTAAATATCACCCGGAAGTAGTGGTAATCTCGCAGAGCAACCACCAAAACCGCATAGGCGAGCATCGAGCCCTCGCTCACTTGCTTATGAGCGAAGGTTTGCAAAACCCAATAGTTTTCTTCCAGCATTACAACAAGAGTAAGGAAGAAAAGGGCGATTTTCAACTTGAGAGTGCCGCAGACATGAGCGCGCTTCTGTTCGATGGTTTTACCGACGGAATAATGCTTCTAAATCTTGGCAATCTCTCGGCAGATGATGTTGATGCCACGGCATTCGGAATTCTTCAGGCTGCACGACTCAGAACCAGCAAGACCGAATATATTTCGTGTCCGGGCTGCGGAAGAACGCTCTACAATCTCGAAGAAACAATAGCCAAAATAAAAGCTGCAACATCGCACCTAAAAGGCTTGAAGATTGGAATTATGGGCTGCATCGTTAACGGTCCGGGCGAGATGGCAGATGCCGACTACGGATATGTTGGCGCAGGCAGAGGAAAAATTTCGCTCTACAAAAAGAAGGAATGTATAGAGAAAAACATTCAGGAAGAAGAAGCCGTTGAGCGTCTGCTCAAATTCATTGCAGAGAACGAAAACAAATAATAAAAAAACGGGGAATGAGTTTTTTTTCATTCCTCGTTTTTTTTACTTAAAATATAAGTTGTGCAAAATTATAAAGTCCGTATTTCCAAACCACAAAATCGTGCTTTCCTCCGGGATATTCGATAAGCGTGCATGGAACTCCGTTCTTGTCGCAGAAATTCTTAAGGCGCGAACTGTTGAACATCAAGCCGTCTTCATTTCCACAAACCATCCACAAAAGTTTGTTCTCCTTCTTAGTCTTTGCAACATCAGGAATAAGCTGCTCGGGCATCTTTGTGTTTGGTGCTGAAGAAAAACCTCCTACATAGGCAAATGTATCCATGTGGCCGAGTCCGAAGTTAAGCGACTGGCCGCCGCCCATCGACAATCCGGCAACGGCTCTGTGCTCTCTGTCGGTATAAACATTAAATTTACTTTCTATATAAGGTATAAGGTCGGTCAAGAGATCTCTTTCAAAAATTTCGAAGCCCTTAACTTTATCTGGGCTAAATATATCGCCTTCTGCCTTATCATTAGGAATGGCACGTCCGTTAGGCATCACAATTATCATCTCCTTAGCCTTTTTGTTGGCATATAGATTATCCATTATTATATTAGGTACGCCGAGCATCCACTCTTTGTGGTCGCCGCCAATTCCGTGCAGAAGATACAGAACTGGATACTTCTTTTTCTTTGAATAATTTGGTGGAAGATAGATTGTAGCCTTTCGCGTTGTTCCAACGGTGAAAGACTTGTATTCAATCTCCTTTATTGTTCCTCGCTCAATGTTCGCCATCTCCTTGTCGAAGTAGTATGGCGCAGCCAGATACTTGTCAAAATGACATTCAATTTTAGGAGCATCAGGCATTACACCAATCTCAGGCTCCTGTGCTTTTGCATACAACGATACAAACAACAGTGCTAACAGAAATAATTTTTTCATTTTAATGCTGTTTAGTTTTTATGATAATAAATTAAAGACGAAGCAAAGATAGTAATTATAGTTTAAAAGTGGTTAAAAAGTAATTTAAAACTTATTAAAAGAAAAAAACAACTATTCTTGCCGATTTCGAAAAATATTATATACAGCCATTGGCACAACATATCCAAATAAGTTAGAAGAAAAATATAAATGAAATTTAAACCCAAAAATATTGGATTTTTATTAGCCTCTTTCTGCAAAAGATTTTAACTTTGCAGCGTATTAACACTATGTTAAAAATAGGGAAAACATCGGCCTTACGCCCCATCACACGGCACTTTAGGCATGTTGAGAATTATTTTATAACTCTCGCTCCCTAAACAATAACCTAAAAAGCAACTTTAACGCTGCTTTTTTTTAAACCATATAAACAGACAATCATTATCATCATAAAATTTTCTTCAAAATAAAATAAATAAAATTATATAATAATATGATTAAGGAAGAATGGTTGAAAAGTGGTTTTGTAAACGAACCCGTCAACGAGGGAACAGATATAAAGGCTGAAATAAGAAAGATGTGTAAGGAGAAGAATGCCGTCATCTTGGCGCACTTCTACACCGAAGGCGAGATTCAGGACATTGCCGATTTCGTGGGCGATTCTCTGGCATTGGCTCAGTGGGCTGCCAAGACCGATGCCGATATCATCGTGATGTGCGGTGTTCATTTCATGGGCGAGACAAACAAGATTCTCTGTCCAAACAAGAAGGTGCTTGTGCTCGACCTTAACGCTGGCTGCTCTCTTGCCGACAGTTGCAAGGCTGAGGATTTGAAAAAGTATAAGGACGAGCATCCGGGATACAAGATTGTTTCTTACGTAAACACAACGGCGGCCGTAAAGGCTCTCACCGATGTTGTGGTTACATCTTCAAACGCAAAGCAGATTGTTGACAGTTTTCCTGCCGACGAGAAACTCATCTTTGGTCCAGACTACAACCTTGGAAACTACATCAACTCCGTAACAGGCAGAAACATGCTTCTGTGGAATGGTGGATGTCACGTTCACGAGAAGTTCAGCGTTGAGAAAATTCTTAAGCTGAAGGCTGATAATCCAGATGCCGTTATTCTTGCCCATCCTGAATGTAAGGGCGCGGTTCAGAAGTGTGCCGATGTTATTGGCTCGACTGCTGCACTTCTTAAATATGCAGTTAAGAGCGACAAGAAGACATTCATTGTAGCTACAGAAAGCGGAATTCTTCATGAGATGCAGAAGCAATGTCCCGAGAAGACATTCATTCCTGCACCTCCCGATGATGCTGGCTGTGCTTGCAACGAGTGCAACTACATGCGCCTTAACACTCTCGAGAAACTCTACAATACCCTCAAGTACGAGTGGCCTGTAATAGAGGTGTCAGAAAGCGTGGCAAAAGAGGCTGTAAAGCCTATCCAGAAGATGCTCGACATTTCAGCTAAGTTAGGAATATAAAAAAATATATAGCTATGGAGAAGAAACTAACAAAGTCAAACGATAGAGTAATAGCTGGCGTATGCGGCGGTTTGGCAGAATATTTTGGAATTGATATTTCAATTGTGCGTATTGGTTATGTTATTATAACTTTTGCATCGTGTTTTACTGCATTGCTGCTATATATAGCAATGGCTATTATAATTCCTGATAAAAATATGTAAAAAAAGAGCGCAGAAACTTAAATCTGCGCTCTTCTTTTATTCTGTTAGAATCTGGCACACACTATCCTGAAATCTGTGCCCTATGAAAGTCTTCATTATTCCTTGGTTTATTATGCAGAAGGCAAGCAGATGACCGTTTTTTGCGGTGCAGAAACCAGCCAGACTGCTGATGCCTGTTACCGTTCCGGTCTTTGCTCTTACGTTCTTGAAAGCCGTGCCCGATTGCATTCTTTTTGCAAGAGTACCGTCAACTCCGGCAATCGGGAGCGACGGGTAAAGATGCTGATAAATATCGGTGTGCTGATATGCGTATCGCAAAATTCCCACCTCAAGTTCGGGAGATACATAGTTGTATAACGATACGCCGCTTCCGTCTGCAATTCGGTAATTCTTAGGATTATAGCCTGCCAGAGTTATTGTGTGCTCTATGGCTTTCTGCGAGTCTTTGTAAGAAATCTGCTTCTTGCCGCTTGTCTTGCCCAGATGGTAGAACATTGCCTCGGCATAGAGGTTGTCGCTTTTTTTCATCATTTGCGTAAGGATGTCATCGATAGAGTGGCTGCATCTCTTAACAAGAATCATACTACTGTCTTTTGGACAAGTTCCGTATTTAAAAGAGCCTGAGAATTCTATTCGTTTCTCCCTCATCTTACTTTTGAACGAAGGCAGGAAATTGTCCTTTCGGTTATAAAGAAGCGGAACAAGACGAGGCATATTGTCGTCCCAGCACCAGCCTTCGCCCCAGTACAGAGTATCTTTCATCGTGATGTCGCCTATTATTCTGCCCTTCACCTTTGTTCCGAGTGTTTTCTGAACGGCAAGAACCATCGAGTTTAACTCCACGTCGCCAAAGGCAGGGTCGAATCCGCCTACAATATAAATGTCGCCGTTGAATGAGTTTCCCGAATGAATACCTTTTCCGTAGAGTGTGGTGTCGAAATGATAAGAACTTCCGAGTTGCGAGAGAGCAGCAACGGCTGTTATAACCTTCTCGGTAGATGCCGGGCGGAAAAGTTGTCGGCTGTTAACGCTGAAAAGCAGCGAATCAGAATCGAGGTCGTACACACATATTCCTATCTGCGAGGTTTGCAGATAGTCGCTCTTTATAAGCTTTGCAAGTTTGTACTGCAAGTTCTGAGGCCACTTCAGGTTGCCGTCGCTGTCAATGCGGTCGATAAGCGTCTCGATGGTATCGGCTGTGGTCTCGTAATCGTTATATGGATTATTATGTTTAAGTTGTGCAAATGTATTACCTGCAAATGCTAAAAAGGCAATAAAAATGCTAAAGAATCTCTTTATCATTATCTTTGTTGAATTTCTCTATCATTCTTATAAATTCGTCTTCCTTCAGCGGCATAAGTCCTATATGTTTGTTGTAGTCGTAGTGCAGAACCACTACGCTGATGCCATATTTTCGTATCCGCTCTATTTTTGTTACAGACTGCAAAGGTAATATAATTTTGCTTCTAAACGTGCCTTGATATACTATTAAATTGCCGTCGGTGGTTATTGTGTATGTGCCTTTTATGGTTTTGTCGATAATAATAATAAGCATAACGGCTAGAGGTAATGCTATTAAAGGTTTCTTGTGCCATAACATTGCGAAAACTAATATTGCAAGTACTATAATGTATATGTAGACGTAAAAATTAGTTTTAATATGAAATATTCTGTTCATATAAGTCCTTTATAAGTGAATTTTGGCGGGCAATTTACAAATTTTCCAACTATTTTTAATAGTTTTGCACCAACTTTATATTATCATCATGATAAAAAAATACGATTTTCTAATTATCGGTTCAGGTGTAGCCGGTATGAGCTACGCTTTAAAAGTAGCACGTTCTAATAAAGGTAAAGTAGCCATCGTATGTAAGACTACACTTGAGGAGGCAAACACCGCTAAGGCACAGGGAGGCATTGCCTCGGTAACAAATCTTCTGGTAGATGATTTTGAAAAGCATATTGAAGACACAATGGTGGCTGGCGATTACATCAGCGACAGGGCTGCCGTCGAGAAGGTTGTGAAGAATGCACCTTCGCAGATTGCCGAGTTGGTTAAGTGGGGAGTACATTTCGACAAGAAGGAAAACGGAGAGTTCGACCTTCATCGCGAGGGAGGACACTCAGAATTTCGTATTCTTCATCATGCCGATGATACCGGTGCCGAAATTCAGCGCGGGCTGATGAACGCCGTTCGTGCCAACGAAAATATAGAGATTCTCGAAAATCACTTTGCCGTTGAAATAATAACCCAGCATCATCTGGGCGTTGAGGTAACTCGCCGCACTCCTGATATTGAGTGCTTTGGTGCTTATATCCTCAATCCTGATACTGGCAAGATTGATACATATCTCAGCAAGGTAACTCTTATCGCTACAGGCGGAACAGGAAGTGTTTATTCTACAACAACAAATCCTAACATTGCAACAGGCGATGGTATTGCTATGGTTTATCGTGCCAAGGGAACTGTTCAGGATATGGAATTTGTTCAGTTCCACCCTACTTCGCTGTTCAATCCGGCTGAGACTCATCCTGCATATCTTATTACTGAGGCTATGCGCGGATACGGCGGCATTCTCCGTCTGCCTAACGGCGAGGAATTCATGCATAAGTACGATGAGCGTCTGAGTCTTGCTCCGCGCGACATTGTTGCCCGTGCCATCGACAACGAGATGAAGATTCACGCACTCGACCACGTCTGCTTGGACGTAACCCATAAGAATCCCGAAGAAACAAAGAAGCACTTCCCTAACATTTATGCAAAATGCCTGAGCATCGGCATTGATATTACAAAGGAATATATTCCGGTTGCTCCGGCTGCTCATTATATGTGTGGTGGTATAAAGGTAGATTTGAACGCTTGTTCAAGCATCAAGCGCTTGTATGCCGTTGGCGAATGTTCGTGCACAGGCTTGCACGGAGGAAATCGTCTGGCTTCAAATTCGCTTATCGAGGCTGTTGTTTATGCCGATGCAGCAGCAAAGCACAGCATCGAGCACATAGATGAATACGAATATAATAACCAAGTTCCTGAATGGAACGATGAAGGCACTCTTACTAATGAGGAGAAAGTTCTTATAGCTCAAGATGTTAAGGAAGTTGGCCAGATAATGAGCGCATACGTTGGCATTGTCCGCAGCGACCTTCGTCTTAAGCGAGCATGGACTCGTCTCGACATTCTTTATGAAGAGACTGAGAATCTTTTCAAGCGTGTAAAAGCAACAAAGGATATTTGCGAGTTGCGTAACATGATAAATGTTGGATATCTCATTACTCGTCAGGCTATTGAGAGAAAGGAAAGCCGAGGTTTGCACTACACTCTCGACTATCCAAAGCATGCTTATGATGCAAAGAAATAAGTAAGATAACGGCAAGCATATTTACTTAATATTAATTTGTAAATGTGCTTGCTTTGATTTTAACTTTAAGTTTATATATGAAGCGTATTGAATACATTGATGCCTTGCGTGGTTTTGCAATATTCTTGATGGTTGTAGGTCACGTAATTCCTAATTTGTATCTGAATACACTACTGTCCGGAATATTTATGCAATTATGCAAAACCGTCAAAAAGCGACAACT